>Ga0209500_10002088_pt1 | contig 14537 bp, 18 predicted proteins | sample S_140212_EF_Meta_FD_187323 | JGI IMG/M metagenome (GOLD analysis project Ga0209500, IMG submission 187323) | Freshwater microbial communities from Lake Simoncouche, Canada to study carbon cycling - S_140212_EF_MetaG (SPAdes) (version 2) | ecosystem: Environmental > Aquatic > Freshwater > Lake ... | reverse complement strand
TTTGTTGTTGGTATTTTTTTAATGTTTCTAAAAATTTCATAGTTTTTTTATTTTATATGTTAATTATAAATATCAATTACATGTATTCAAACAACTCGGCACTCTCATTACGAAGTTTTCGTAATGCTTTTTCCTTGATTTGACGTACTCTTTCTTTGGTCAAGTTGAAATCATTACCAATATCTTCAAGGGTTCTTGTCTGACCTGAGATACCAAAATAATCCTCCACAATCGCTCTCTCACGCTCATCCAAGATTCTCATGATACCAGTCAACTTTTCCTTTAGGACATCTTTAGAGTTGAATACTTCATCAGGCATTGATGCGTTTTGGTCCGCAATCATGTCCAACAATGTATCACCTTCCTCGTTGATTTGTTTATCCAAATCTACAATAGATGGTAGAGATGTAAACTTATCTGATAATTCACCACCATTACGATTAATCAACTTCTTCTCCTTGAATAGTTCTTGTACCACGTTTACTGGTAGACGGATTGTACGGGCGTTCTCGTTCAAAGATTGTAGGATAGACTGACGAATCCACCATACAGCGTATGATATGAAACGAAGTTTCTTGGTCCAATCAAAGTTATTGATTGCCTTTAAAAGACCAACGTTACCTTCAGCCACCAAGTCAGACAATTCAAGGCCTTGGTTTTGGTATTGTTTGGCAACCGTGATAACAAATCGTAGGTTACCTTCCAACAACTCCTTATAAATTTGTTGACGTTCTCTTTCAGTTATGTCATCGCTGCAGATACGTTCAGACAATATACGTTCACGCTCAACGGTCATCACCTTGAGTTTACGGATGTCTTTTAAATAACTTGAAATCTCTTCTTGGTTAATTGGAATCTGTAGGTTTTTATCTTTCATAGTTCTTAGTTGTAGTTGTTAAGTATTGCTTTTTCTTGAATGGTCAACGAAGATACGCCTTTTTGGTGGATTTTTTCTAATATCTCATCCAAAGATGGTTCTTCTTCTTTAATCAAATACTTTTCTTTCAATAGTTGTACCAAATCATCGTCAATATCATCATCCTCGTCATCACCGTAGTCAAATTCAAAATTAAATTCAATTCCACCTGTATTATCAATATTTTTTTCCAAAACACTCAAATCAAACAAATGTTTAGCATCAACATCATCAAAATTTAATGACATTTTGTCAGGAAATTCCTGTAAAATATAAAAAAAGTTATATTCTTTACATAATTCAGCCATAAAAAGTTTTAATTCATCATATGGTACATCCGTATCAAAGTGGAGTACCATTGAATTCATAATAAAAAGATATTTTAAATGTCCGTTCTGTATTGGTGTTAATGCTGAAGCAAAATTTTCAAGTTCTTCCTTAGAATCAACGTCAACACCCATTAAAAAAGTTATATATCTCATATGTGTAGGTTTATTATTCAAAGATAAGATATTTATTTGAAAAACCAAACTCACATGTCAAATATAGTTCGTTTAACCGAATCACAATTCAAAGACTTAATCAAGTCTATTGTTGCTGAAGCCAAAGATGATAATAACTTTATCCAAAAAGCCGTTGCTAAATCAGAAAAAAAAGGAACCAAAGGTAAATTTGGTGAATGGTGTAAAGACCATGGCTTCGGTGAAGAAGTATCAATCAGATGTATTAACAAGGCTATGAAATCAGAAGATAGTGGAGTTGTTAAAATGGCCAACTTCGCAAAAAATATTGGTGGATATAAAGGCGCTAAACATTAATTTATGAAAAAAGTAACCCTATCAGAAGGTGACCTGAAAAATTTAATCAGTAAATCACTTAAAAAAACCCTATTAGAATCGGAATTTTCCGTTGAACCTAATGTTCCTGAAACAAGAAGAGAAACAGGTTTAAAAAATGTATTTGGAAATTACTCCTCTGAAATACCAAATGATGTAGTTAGATACATGAGGAAAAACCCAAGACTTATTATCAAAAGACTTATGGAACTTTACGGTGAAAAATTCTTTGATTATGTCGGAGAAGTATCAAATGAATTAAGAAACGAAGAATAAAATAAAAACCCCCAACATAAGAAGGGGGTTTTTATTATTGTGACACTTTAGAGATGTTGTCTTCTTTTTTAATCTTAACAATGTTGTCAGACCAGTTAGATACCAACGGGTTGTGAGTAATAACGAATATCTTTTCAAAATATTCTTTAATCTTTGTAAAGAACTCACCAACCATTTCAAGGTTATCATTTGATATCTTACCAAATACTTCATCAAACACAATGATATTTGGTTTTGGTAATGAACAAATCTTAGACAACACGGCTCTTAAGGCCAATGATGCAATTGTCTTTTCATAACCTGACCCTGATACCATTAGTTTTTCAATGCCGGTAGAGTTATCAATCATCACAAATTCCACTTCATTTTTATCAGAGATACGAACTTCTAATTTGAAGTAGGCACTGTCCTGAAGTAATCTTTGTAATTCAGAGTTGATTAGGGGCATCATTGTCTTCATAATCATCTTGGTAATACCGTTCTTTCCAAATACTTCCAAGTAAATCTTATATAGACGTTCACGTTCAAATTCTTGTGCAATTTTTAAGATTGTTTCATTATTCTTTTCAATCTTCTTATTCAATGTTTCAATTTGAGCGATGTTACCACCTTTTTCTCTTTCCAACTTTGATTGTTCACCAGTCAATTCATTTAATCGTAAGGTTGCTCTTGTAAGAGTTTCTTCAATCTTTTTATTCTCTTCAATTTTGGTTTGTTGTTGAAAATATCTTTCTTGGATACTCTTTTGTTGTCCAATCTTAATATCAAATGATTCTATGGCAACTTCAATTTTTTCTCTGATGAGTTTGTTTCTTTCATATTCATCAAAGTCTTTCTTTAATTGTACAAACCCTTTTTCTTTTTCTGTTAACTCGGCAAGTTCTTTGCCAAGTTCAGAACTCTTGGTTCTTAATCCATCAAGTTCGGCAAGTTTTGATGCCGTGATGGCTGCGTTCATCAAATCAATACCACAGTGTTCACATTTAATACCCCCCGATACTGTTTGTGATAATTTAACCAACTCAGATACATTGTGGTCAACACTTACCTTTGCTCGGTAAACTCTGTTAACCTCATCTTTAATTGCATCATGTTTGTCCTCGTGGTAGAATTGACTTGGTTCAACAACTTTGATTCCTTTTAACAAAACAACCTGTTCTTGTTTTTTGGTTTCAAGTTGTAGAACAGCCAGGTTCAAATCTTGTGGATTAAGAATTGCCAGTTCTTGGTCAATGTCAGCATGTCTTTTTGCAATCAAACCATCACGGTATTCAACCCCCTTTTGAATCTTTTCATTCACCGTCATTATCTCACCTTCAATAAGAATGTTCCTAATGTTAATGTTTGTGATTTGGTCCGTTGATGTTTGATTGTCTTGGTTCAACTGTTCTGTTGAATACACATTTGACATCATTGTCTTTGAGAATTGTGAGAACAATTCTTTACCTGACTCTTCCTTCTTCTTCAAGAATTCAAGACCCAAGAAACGAGTTAGAACCTGACCACGAGCAGTGGGTTTAGATTCCAACAAGTCTTCCAAGTTTGCTGATGTTGTAAGAATTGTCATTAAGAAGTCTTCTTGTTCACCAATGGATGACTTAATAAACTTTTCGGTTTCCCTTCTTTGTTCACCAGTGAAGTTCTGAAGTTGTCCATCAGCAAGTTTCTTGAAGAAGTCCAATTCGGTTTTAACGTTCCATTCACCCGCTTTGGATAACTTCCTTTCAACGTTTCTTACAATTAGGTAATCTTCACCATCAATGTTGATTTCACCCCTTACAGACACTTTGTTCTTGTCCGTAAATCGGTTGAAGATTTCCTCAGCCTTTGTTGTCTTGGTTGTGGTATTAAAAAACAAGAACATAAGTAGGTCAACAGTTAACACCGTCTTTCCCCCAAAATTCGGTGGGTCTGACTCTACCACCGTGATACCATCACACTTGGTGAAATCTAAAACTTGGTTCTCACCATAAGATAAAAAGTTACTAAACTCAATCTTCTTGATGAACCACTTTTTAAATGCTGTTACTTGTTCAGCCTCAGAAGCAATCTTGCTCTCCACCATGTTGTCAATGTTCAAAACACTTTCGGTGTAATGTTCATAGTTCTTTGATTTCAAGTACGATTTAATTAACTCAGATTGGTAGTTCTTGTCCATGATGTTAAAGGATACATCAATGGTTTGTTGTGTATCATCATCAACACTCTTAACTCTCGTTAGGACGTTCACATTGGTGGTAGCATACTTCTTTTGGAAATACGCCTTGACACTCTTAATCCTTTCTTGTGTGAAATTCTCGGGGGTGTCTTCCCATACTACCTGTACATAAGGGTTGTCTAAGACCCCTAATTCAATCTCTTTGCTCATGGTATAATTAAATGTTAAAGGTGGATTAAATAAATCAATCCTGTCCTTCTTGAATGGTGGTTTCGTCAGTTTCCGTTTCGCCACTTGTTTTTGCTTTATGTTCGGCAACTAATTGCTCAATTTGTTTTTTCATAACCTCTTGGTACATCTTCTGATACATCTTCTCAGCACCCTTCAGTTGGTTGTTTCTTGCTTGTACACGTTTTCTGTGGTCTTTGTCTCTTTTACCCATTTTCTTTTTTTATTGTTTGTTTGTAATCTAAATAAAATCCTACTGCTACGATTATGTTCATTCCCATACTAATTAAAATCTCATAGATGTCTTCGTATACATTTAACATTAAATGAACATGTCCGACCATCCAAAAAGGTATGGATAAATTTTGACTAATCCAAATTATTAGGAAAATAAAAAATCGTTTCACTTAGTTGGTATGTCTATTACCTTCCCAATATTCTACCAAAGCATTAATTCCCCAAACTGCACCTGACGCTAAACATCCGTCAAAGAACCAAGAAAAGTAGGGGTTGAAGTTCATTAACTCCATTGATGGTGAATAAAATGTTAAAGATAAGAAGAATCCTACCCATGTTGATGTGCACATCATACACTGAACCAAGTCAGCGAAAAACTTCGCAACTGGTTGATGTAGACCTGGCACAAGTGACATATCATACAATGCTTGACGGGGTGCTCTAAAGATTGACCCCCAAACCAAAATGTTGCTCATTCCATAAGCAATCAAAATCCAAATTAGTAGTTCCATATTATTTTCTATTATTTATTGTTCTGTTTAAATTTGACCCGTCCAAGAAAATACCTTGTCTTCCGTTTGATACTTGGATATCGGTAATTGTATTTTTCAGGTCGTTTATTTCTTTATTCTTCAATTGTAATTCTGTTCTAATCTTTTGTATAGTTTCCTCTAAGGCTTTTTGTTTTGAATTGTCAGTAGTTGTCTTTTCAACAACGACTTCTTTGATAATTTCAATTCTTTCAGGTTCACGACTTTCCAACTTTTTTATTCTATCTTGGAAAATATTTTCGTTTTCTTGGGTTTTAGTGGAAAATAATACTAGTTCACCATTACATTCTTGTAGTTTAGTGGAAAATTCTTGTTTTTCATTTTCCAACTGTACGATTTTTCCGTACAGTTCATTCTCACTTGTTTTGTCACTAATGTATTCTATTTTTGTTACAACTTTTTCTACAGGAACCTCTTTGATAACCTCTTTAATCACCACTTTATCAACAGGTATTTCTTTAATAACTTCAACAATTTTTTCAACTGGTACCTCAACATATTCAACTTTGATAACCTCTTTGATGACTTCAACAGGTATTTCCACCCGTTTTTCACGGATGACCTCAATTTCCACCCGTTTTTCTTGAATCCCACCCATTTTTCCCAAAAGTCCGAATTTTTCCACCTCATATCCTTTCCAAGCACAAGTGTGCAAAAAAGTAGGGATATCCTCAATTTTGTTTAAGTTACAAAACTGTTGGATATCCTTAATTTCTTTTTGTGTAAGGTTAATAGTTGAGAAGTTTTTCGGTTCCATTTACCAAGTCATCTATTGATGTGATTTTAAAAGATAAGAAAGGTTTTGAATTTTCCAAATCCACGAATTCATATTTGTCTTCTTCAACGTCATAAATACCAAATCCGTGTTTTCTAACAGTTTCACCAAAGTTTTGTTGGATGGTAGAACCTACCATGTACGCCTTTTTCTCATTCGGGATTGCAAATACTTGGCGCTTATGGATATCACCACATAGAACCAAATCACAACCGGCAAAGCGAGATGAATCAAAACCATCCTCAAACTTATACCCAACATCTGTAGATAAACCAACCACGGGGCCATGGAAGAGTCCGATTTTAATTCTTTCGCTCTCAGTAATATGTGGCGGTACGTTATGTTCCATGAGGGAAAATACCACCCATTCCACATTTTGGTCTTCATAACTTCCGCGATTTTTGTAATATACGATGTTTTCATTTTTAAGTGATTCTATAATTGGTGTTAACGCATCCAATCTTGACATATTATTTTCCAAAAAGTCGTGGTTACCAATGATTACAATTGTCTTGGCAATTTTTGAACATTCACTTAATACCCAAGCAACAAACTCAATGAGTTCAGGTGTCATTTGGTTTTTTGAATGAACAAGGTCACCAGTGAATACAATTCGGTCTGGGTTCAACTCCTTGAATTTAAACAACATATCAGTTAAGACTCCGCGATATAAATCGTGGTCTTTAAACAACCTAATATGTAGGTCAGAAAAATGGACTAGTTTTTTTATCATTTTATTCAAAAATCTTAAACTCCTCGTTTACGTGTCCACAACCATCACACATATAAGTTGGGAATGGTACAATCGTATCTTGTCCTGAACCTGTTAATAGTTTTGAAACTTTTTTAATCATAGTTACTTCACGAAAGTATACACCTTCGCACTTCTCACAAACAACAGATGGTTGTTCTTTGAGGTCAATATTTACCTTTGGTTTACTTAAATCCATAATTTAAAATATAATATTATTTTTTGGAATTTCTTCCTTTATCTGCAATTTTTTTAATAATTTCTGACGCTTCAATCATTTCATCTGTTGGTTCTTCATCCTGATGTCCAAACAAATCTAATCTTTCATACACTCTTTGTAATTGTAATTCGGTTGGTGAACCCCAAAAACTTTCATCGGTGACAAACATATCACCATACAACACTGTAGCAATTTCAAATAAATGGTCTCTTTCTTCTAATAGTTCATCAATCATAATACGAAGATAGTTAATTTTCCAAATAATTCCTAATGTCCATATCTAAAATTGTATTGATAAGTGGTTTTGGTACTCTGAACTCTTCATACTCAGAGTTTTCTTTTAACAACACCACAATACAACCCAACAATTTAATGTTTTCATATTTAGTACCTTCCAACATCTTAACCAATAATTTACCATACAAAGGTAACTGAAGGTAATAGTGACCCAAGGCAGTACTTGGATACTCATGGAACGGTGGATACATATTCTTTGTAAACTTACTGGGTTTGAAATTCTTTTCTTTGTTTGTTTTCCAATCCGTAATTAACAGACCAATCTCATTTCCCGCAGCATTTACTGTCACCCACACTTTATCGGGTTGTCCGGTGTAACCAAGTACAGGATGACCCAACACCGCTTCTGTATCCAACAGAGCTAAGTTCCTACTCTCACATAACTTAAGGTATTTTTTACCAGCTGAAATCATGGAGTCACCTTTGGTAATCTGTTCCAAATCACAATCAAATATTGGTTGACGAACTTCTTTAAACCCCCCAAATCTTTCAATGGTTTCTTTTTCCAAATGGTAGTGAACCCTACTTCCCATGTTGGAAGCGTAATCACCTGAATCACTCCACTCTTTCAGAAGTTCTTTCATGTATTGAATATTACCTTTGGCTTTGTTGTAGGCGATACCTTCAGCATCAAATTCTTCATAGAACAATTTGGTTACCTTTGAAACTGATGGGTGAGTATCAACCACTTCACCATCCGTGTTTACCATCATATATTTGTGGTCTTCTTCAGTAAAGGTCAAATTAAATTCATCCCTTTTACTTTCTAAAATTTCTCTAATTTCTTTTACAACTTTTTCTAAATCCATCATCTCATTAAATCTATATAATATTCGTTAATCTGTCCTTTCAAATCACACACGTCTTGGTCTTTTGGTGGTCGGATAATCTTAATCCTTCCGTATAACACACCACCGTTTAATTCGTGAAATAACCTTTGAGCATTGTCCCAAGCATCACCATCCAAACATATATGAATGTCACCCTTGGCCTCATTGTACAACCTTTCAAATAACATGGCCGATACGTGTTTACCCAATATAGGAATACAATTGTCTAAGAACAACATGTCAAATGCACCCTCAACCAAATAGATGTCTTTACTGAAATCAACATTCCTTTCATTAAAGATAATCTCATCCTTTGGAACTGTCGGGTTCTTATATTTCATTTTCTTTGGGACCCAACTACGAGCAATGAAGTAGTTAAGTAGTCCGTCCTTATCGTATGAAGGGATTATAACCCTATAGGCGAAATCACCATCAACGGTATACCCTATCTCATACTTCTCAATCAGTTCATCGGTTATACCCCTACTATGGAGGTATCTTAATGCTTCTCCGTGTGGAATAAATCTTTTGTTTGAATCTTTGAACTGAGTATAACCTTGTGGGAGTTTTACTTGGATTTTCTTAAGTTCCTCTTTCTTTTCTTCGGGATTTAAAAGCAGATAAGTCTTTTTTGATTTCTTGTTTCCGAACCTGTCAAACAATTTACCCAATGGTCCTTGAGTTCCGTGAGTCTCAGCACAACTCCAACACTTATATAGGTGTCTACAATAATTTATCTCCAAGTTACCCTTACCATCACCATTATCCAAACCCTTAACCTCATATGAACATACTGGACAGTCAAAAGTGATTTGACACTTCATGTCATAGTGGGCTTTCTCTTTACCCAACATGTCTCGTAAAAGGTCAATTACAATTTCTTTTTCATCATCCACATCTGTAAAGATAATAAATTAAATGAGAAAAACAAATTTTTTTACAATTCAATCACAAACAATTCGTAACCTTCTGGTTGGTAACTCTCCAAGAATACATTCAAATTTACCCTAACCTTATTTGGGTTATTGTAATCTAAATTTTCAGTTGGACTCTTCATTACCGTCATTACTCTGTAGACAATGGTGTCACCTTCTTTGTTATAATCATTAACCATTATCAAAACTTGTGCGTTACTGTTTGACCTTCTAATGATATAAAACTTAATAGGTTGTTGTAATTTTTTGGTTTGGCCAGTCTTCTTATCTTTAAGATATGCAATACCATCAATGATTGGACTCATTATGGCCGTTCTGTTTGTACCAAACGCTCTTTTAGATAATTCAGGTAATGCCTCATAGAACATTTCAATAACCTCTTCCTTTGTCATTGGTTCAATATTTTGGTATCTATCAAATCTTCTAAACGCATGGTCACCATATTCCAATACATAATTATAACCTTTGTAATTGGTTTTAGTGAGTACCTTTGAACCCTTAACTAAACGGTCATCTTCACTAATAAGTGTTTTTATGATTGATAATAATTTCACTACATATAAATACCTACAAAAAGAAAAAGGGAACCGAAGTTCCCTTTTAAGGATTTCAGGGGAATTATGTTTACGATGACCGTCTTAACCAATTCTACCCCCTACTCTCATCCTCAATACAAAGATAGTGATTATTGTTTACACTACCAAACTTTTTTTTCTTTTTTTCTACTATACACTTTTTTTGACCCAACCACACGAACCACGTTTTTTCTACGTACAATCTGTGCGATGTGTCCGTTTGTCATTCCTTGTTTCCAGTCTTTGTTTTCCATGTCCGTTTGTTTGTTATACAAATATACAACATACACAGATAAATACAAAACAAATTACCAAATTTTTTCAGAATTCATGTGTCCAAGAACTGCACAATATGCGTCCGTTTGGTCAAAGTTTTCTTTCTTAAGTGTGTTGTTCCTTGTGTACTGCCAAGTAATTTGTGGTTCGCGTTTTGCTACCAAGTCCCAAATGATTTGTTTCTTATCAATGTCCTTTGAAAGTCCACCAAATAAAACCATCTTACCCTTATCGTTTAACTGTAAAAGTTGGGGAAACGCAAACTTTCTTGAGTTGTAGGTTGAAATGAATTCAGGTACCAAACCCAAGACATCGTAAATGTTTTTTGTAACAAACGAGTTGTATCTTAGTAACGTTTGAACCGTATAGATATTGTTTGAGTTTAATAAAGGTTCTTCAATAATAACTTTGGTGATACCCAAGTTCTTATACTCCTCCAATTTACTCTTGAAGACATCAGCCTTTAATAACAATTCTTCAATTTTATTTTCACTTGTAATTTTTGGTCTTGGTGACACGTGGGTCAATTCCAATAACTCCTGTGTTCTCATATCAAATAGAGCCCACCCGATTGTTTTAGTTGACACATCTAATCCCAAGACTTTAGGATTATTCTGTAAAGTTTTTTTTGCCATGTTAGAAATCAAATTTTATCAAGAATTGCTGAATACCCTGTCTTAACACGGGGTATTGCAACTTAGATAAAATCATAAGGTCATTATTAGAATTATAAAGACCAATTTCACTAATATATCTGTTATTGGTGACCGCCAACTGAAACGTTGGGTTTGTTGTGTTTGTAAATTGTTCTTCAGGAAGATTCACAGCGTATTTCATTTCATAAATTGTAGCTTGAATGTCAGTGTTAATTTCACCAAAGAAATAATACTCATCACCAAAATTTAACTTGTCTGTCTCACCGTTCATTGGAATATCAATGTAATTGTTTAAGTCATAAATGGTACCACCACTAAAGTCATTTAAACTAATTGTAAATGTTGTACCTGTTAATCCTGATGCTGTTAAGTAACCATTAACTAATGTTCCTGATAAATCAGGTGTTACATCAATTTGAGTCCAATTTTGTGGTGTTGGTAAACTAGTACTACCAATTGTTTTTTGACACAAGATACTCATTTTGTTTGCTGAAAATCCCGAACAACTTTGAGTTAAAAATGGGAATTCATTACCAAATCTAACTGTTACGTTTTGTGAAGTTAAAGAACATCCTGATGATGGTCCTTGTATTTTAGAATAGTAATTACAATGTAATGACTCTGTAAAGGCGGTTGAATTAAATCTATATGTAACCCACAAATATTCTGTATCTGCAGATAAGATACCAACAGTATCTGAACCCGTATTACAAATGTTAGGAACAATCAAACCTAATTTAGGTGCTGGTAATGTCCAGTTTCTATTTGACTTATATGAAAGTGCCGCAACAATTTCATCATCATCAAACACTATTAATTCTGAATCGGGGAATACTTTACCAACTCTGTTTGGATAACCATCACTATTTGCATTAGTGTCCCACAAATTGTAGTATCTCATACCAGGTGTATTCATATCCTCATTCTTTGTACTTTCCATATATGATGGATAACCCAAATCCCAACCTGCTGGGTCAACATAGAATGTTTGTCCAATTGTAGTACCTGTTGTTTTGTGCCACATTAAAGTTGGTAAGTTTACTTTGAAGTTTCTAGCTTGTCCTGCAGCACCAGGATTAACAGAATCATACGGTTCAAATGCAAATTTTTCACCGTAGTAATTGTCAACACCATTGTTAGTATAACTTACAATAGCAATCGCTTTTTGGTTACTTGGTAGTACAGGGATTATTTCATCATAAGAATTATAATAATATGTGTCAGTAAGTGCTGTCACACCCGAATAATTCATAAAATATTGACCGGAGTCTGTTTGATATCCTAAGTACTCTTTTGTTCCCAAATAATTCACAGAACCATATTGTGTGTAATCTTCATTAATTGTTGAAATTACACCCGCTGGTGATTCACTCCAAGGAATATTCATATTCCAAACACTAATTGTATCGGCTGATGAACACACCCCTGTAAAGTAAGACGCTGGAACCGCGGCATCATAAAATGGTGTCATACCACTTGGATAGATGAGTGCTCTTGCTTCACCAAGACATGGTTGACTTACAAAATTAGGAAGGGCTCTATCAAGTGTGATTGTATATGCGGTTATACTAGTTGCTGTAACAGCTTGTATTTTATATGTTAAAATGGGATTATTGGTATTAATATTACCACACCCACCATTACTATCAAATATAAATGTAACAAAATTACCAACTGAAGGAGTACCTGTAGATGGTGAACAAAAATCATAGATTAAATTAACATTATATCCTGAACTACAACCGGTATAATCAATAACATAGTTAGATGTTACAGTGAAGGCTGAATTTGTAATTGCACTAAAACTACCAGAAGAACCTGTAAAGAATCCTAATGGATTAGTAAAGTTCCATATATTAGTTTCAACAGATTGCATGGCAGGTATACCATATGTTGAACCTGTTGTACCTTGAAGGTAGTATGGGTATTTAATATTTTGTTTGTTGCTTTGTGGTGTACCAGTTGAATTCTGAGCATTAAATGGTGGTTCCAAAACATAACCTGCAGATGGTAATACACCGCTAGCACACTCATAACAAACTTCAGAATCACCAATTTGAAAATATGCAATATTAAAATTGCCTTGTGATAGTTGTTGTCTACCAGTGTCTGTAATCTTTGTGTTTATTAACGCTGCGGTATCTTTAATTATAAAACCCATATATACTAAATACTTTTTATTTTATTTTATTCTTTTAATGTCTTTTGAACCGTTGTTGTAAATGCCATTACACCTGAAATAACATTATTACAATTATTCTGAGCGAAATATGTAAATGAACTATCCACAGACATTTTGTTTTGAACATATGTTGCACAACTCACAGTACTTGCATCTGTAATCGTAACCTTATTGTATATTTCAATAGTTAACGTATCTGTATTTGTTATTGATGTTGATGCGGTTGCTGCTGATACAGTAACCTCTGTTTGGTATGGAGTACAGTTTACTCTGTTAGATGATGTTGTTGTATCACCACCATTTGTTATTGAAATTGGTGAACCATTTTTATTAACAACAAAATACGAACCATCATTATTCGCGTCACCAGGGTAACTTAATGTGAATACCTCACCTAATGACATAGACATATTCAATGTAATACCATTAGGAATTATTGATGAGTTTAATGTGTAGATAGATTTTTTATACTGTAATGATGACGAATCAATTAATGTTTGATTTGATGTTTGAGTGAAACTCATAGTTGTAGTTACACTTTGATTTAAATTAGGAACAGTAATGTTTTGAGTTGAATATAAGTTTGTTACAATATCTTGAACATAAACTGTATAAACACCAGGTGTTAAGTTATAGAAACAAGTAGTTGTTCCTGTTGTACTTCCATTATCAATAGAATATACATAAGAACTTGAACCACCCCATGCTTGAATACAGATTGAGCCATCAGCTATTGTATCACAAGACGCTGCGTTAGTATAAGGACTGATTATAATTGATGTGTAATCAGGACAATCACCATTTGTCAATGTTACATTGGTAACCTCAGTTAATCCGTTTATCTGCCAGTTACTTAATGGTGGTACTGAAGTTGTTGTTGAACTTGGATACCAAGTATCACTATCAAATCCTGTAATTTGCCATTGAGCCTGACTTGTAGAATAAGCCAACAATAACGTTCCACCCGTTGTTGTAATTGGTGTATTTGTTGTTGCAGCGGTCCAAGATGGGTAACCATTTATAACCGTGTTATAGTTAAACTGATATGGATATTGTTGTATGTTATTAAGTAAGAATGTAACACAAATACCTGTGTATGGTATAGGTGTTGGCGTTGGAGTTGGAGTTCTTGTTGGTGTTGCGGTTGGTGTTGGTGTTGGAGCAATCACAGAACAAGTTGTAGATACTGTAAAGTCACCGTAATAATCCATAACTGTTGCACTATAAGTTCCTGGTACCACTCCTGTAATTATTGTTGAACCTGTTATACCATTACTCCAAAATACACTGTAAGGTGCTGTTCCACCAGTAATTACTAATGATATTGAACCCACACCATTTGTTGTTGTTGGGTCAACAGTATCACAAGTAACACCCATTGGAAATATTGTAATAACATCACACTCATTTTTAAAATTAGCTCTTGTTGTTGTAGTTGTGGTATAACTTGGTGTTGGTGTTAAACCTGGCGTTTTTGAAGGTGTTGGTGTTATTGTAGGACTTAAACTAACTGTTGGTGTAAGTGTTGGTGTTGGAGTTAAAGTTGCGGTAACACTTGGTGTTGGAGTTGGTGTTGGACAAGGGTTATCATTTTGACAGAACGTACATGAAACATATTGTGGGTATTCATATGTTGCAATAATTGTTCCTGGTGTTCCAAGTAAATTGGCCGAATAACATTTGTTATTATAAATAATTGTATCACCAAAAGGATAAACAAAATTGGCCGGTATAATACTAAATGTTAATACATCAGTACTATCACAACAGTTAACAAATGTAACGGCACTATAACCAAGATTTGTTGGGTTATAAGTTAAACATTCTATACAAGTATT
>Ga0209500_10002087_pt1 | contig 14547 bp, 12 predicted proteins | sample S_140212_EF_Meta_FD_187323 | JGI IMG/M metagenome (GOLD analysis project Ga0209500, IMG submission 187323) | Freshwater microbial communities from Lake Simoncouche, Canada to study carbon cycling - S_140212_EF_MetaG (SPAdes) (version 2) | ecosystem: Environmental > Aquatic > Freshwater > Lake ... | reverse complement strand
TCGAACGCCACAACGAAGTCATCGCCAGCGCTTCGAAGGCGAGCGCGGGCGCTATCGCGTTCGGCGCGGGCCGCTGATCGGCTGGAGAGCGCTTGGCGCAGGACCGACTCAAGGCGCTCGCAGCGCACACGAAGGTCTGCAAGAGTGACGCGAGCGGTGGACGGGCTGTTGCGGCGGCTTGACATGGCAGCCCAAGCATCGTCCGAGCCAGAGGCGCCCTTCACCACAGTTACGACGAACGGCCACATTGGCTCTTTCGGGCAGCCTGCACAGACGGAACCACGGTGGCGGCCCTTCGAGCCGCCGACCTTCCTGGGCGTCCAGAGAGGCGCCAGACGCCTACTTACGCCCCCGGCGGCAGCCCGTGCCGGGTTTCCCAGAGCGTGACAGCCTCTGCGGGGCGTGGGTAGAGCGGCGCCAGGTGCAGGGGGTCGGTGCGCTGCCCCGCCCCAAGGAGCGCCTCAGCAACCTCCAGGCAGGCGGCGGCCGACCAGTTGGCGGGTTGGAGGCCGCCATGTTCGAGGGCTGCATGCACAAGCCCAGGCGGCACCTGCGCATCGCCGAACAGCGGGAAGGCAATCGACTCCGCCTCGCTCTCGGCACACAGCCCGGCCGACAGCACCTGTGGCATGCCATGCACGATGCGCATGTGCGTGCACCACGCGGTGCCCGCCTTGGACGCCAGCGCAACGGTGCAACTTTCTTCCGCGCCAAGCCGCCCCGTGCGCACCGCGGTTCGCGCCACCACTAAGGCCGACGGTACTGCCACCAACCCACAACCAGTGACATCGGCGATCGCCTTGGCAGTAGCGCATGCAACACGTAGACCGGTGAATGCCCCGGGACCGCAACTCACCGCAATGGCGGCAAGGTCCGCAGGCGCAACGTCGTGCTCCCGGCACAATTCATCAATGGATGCCATGAGATGATCGTTGGCATCATCGGAGACTGGAACCTCCATCTCAAAGATTCCACCCTCTGCGCGTGGACGCAGCGCAATGCTGCCAGCGCGTTGCGAGATTTCGATCGCAAGAATTGACTCACGCATCGCTTGCGCCGTAAGAGGAGAGCGGGACCGAATTGAACATTAACTCATTAGCAGTGGGCACATCTTCAGAAAGATTGACTGCCACCACACGCGCGCCTTCATGGTCGGTGTTCAACAGGAGGAGGTTTGGGAACGGCGCATCAGCACCATGTTCCACCAGCGCATGACCAAGGACGAAGGTTCGAACATTCCAGCGCGCCGCAAGCGTTGCTAGCAAATTGCTGTCCCATCCTCGTCCCCACACCATGCGCCACGCGTCACCCGTACGCAACGTGTAATCCTTGTCCACCAACAACCGATCAACCACTCCGCTGTCAAATGCGGCTAGTTCATGCGGCGCAGGCAGTGAATGACTGAGCATCAAGCCATTGGCGCAGCGAATCGCCAGTGGCATAGCGCGCACGAATCGACCGATAGCCTCGTCAACGATGGAGGCATCATCGCCAAATGCCCAATCAAGTCCGGCGTCAAAGAGCTCCAGGTTGTCGCCTGCACCCTTCGATACCGGGTGCCGAAACACCTGCGCCAATTCATGGTTCGCAAGCACCACATGCACCTGCCCAGGGAATGCAAGCGTCAACTGCGCCACGCGACACAACATGCGGTAACTGAGATCAACACCGTTGACGAGCCGGTCGCCGTGGATCAATTCATGGAGGACCAAATGATTGTCCGGCGACGCGGTGAGCTTGGCCAACTGCTGCACCAACATGAAGTGCACTGGGTTGTCATGCAGATCACCAGTCAGCAAGATGCGACCGCGGCGCGGAAGGAAGACCGACGATCCCTTGCGAAGTGGATCGGCAAGCATTCGCTCGGCTGCAGCATCAAGCAACGTGCTCACGCTGACCGCATCCTGCATGGAAATCGTTTGTGGATCGAACGTCACGGAGTGACCGTCACTGCCACAAAGACAGGGCCCTTGCCGGTGGGGGTTTCAATCATCACTGGGATGTAGAACGAGCCGAAACGCCCGGGCTTTGCAGTGAATTCAAAGGCGATGTCCACAAAGTCACCCGCACGCTTGGTGGCAGAGATGAATCGAGCCGTCCCCTCAGCGCCGGGGACTGTCATTGCCGAAACATCGCCCCAAGTGGGAGCAGTGACTCGACCCTGCGCAGCGGGATTCAAGTGCTCAATAGTGGTGGTCAGTGCTACCGGCGCCCCAGCCTTCACTACGCCAGCAAGAACGATGCTTTCGGGCGGAAACCAGAAGCGCGCGGCCCGCTCTGGGTCAAATCGACCGCCGGTTGATTCATGGCGAATTCGTAGCGGAATCTGCGCGCAGTCCGCACGATCGGTGTCAATCACCCACCACTGCGGAAGTGCTCCAGAGGAAATCTCTGCCGTGCGCCAGCGAATGTCATACGCAGCGCGCGGGGAATCCGTGACAGGATCAAAGCCCACAAAGAGCGGCGCCCGACCGCCAGCACTGGTGACTTTGAATGGTTTGCCATCAATGGATGAAAGATGCACCACGCCCTCTTGCTTATCTTTCAACGCATCAACAAATGCTGGCGCAGCGCGAATTGACTGCGTGACATCAGCCACCATGTTGGCAAGTACCAGACCGGGATAACCAGCAACGGTGATCATCACCTTGGCGTCCTTTTCGCCTGGCGACTTGGGAACCAAGAGCGATGCCGTCAGTTCCAATGTGCCGCCCGGAGCGATCACCTTGCTCGCGACGTCTGAAATATCCGTGCACTTGCAGCTTGGCTGCGCACGCTCGATAGTGAGCGGCGCACTTCCAATGTTGCGCAAGACAAAGCGCGCGGGGTGCTTGGTGCCCGGTGCGACGACCCCGAAATTCACCACGGGCGGTTCCACCATGAGTGGCACCTGTACTGGGGCGCCGGCAACGGACGGCGGAGCGGCCGTCGCCACTGAATACAGCCCCACATGCATTAAGCAGGCGGCAAGGACAGCGGCGGTCATGGCACTACGAATGGTGTGTAGAAGCATCACGGTTCCCTTCAACCGTGATTCTACGAAGATTGCTGCGCGCAGTCCGCTTGATGAATCAGACGGTCCAATTACTCAGCAGGACGCCGAGGTCAAATCCCTCGACAAATCCATTGCGGTCCAGGTCGCCTGGGCACGGCGTGCCGCAGGGGCCCCAACCAGAAAGCATGAGACCAAGGTCTGCTCCGTTGACGACGCCGTTCAGATCCAAGTCACCAACGAGTGGCGGAATGCACGGGCCATCACCACTTGCGGGAATGATCTTGTAAATCTGCCCACCGTGATCGGCAATGTAGACCTCGCCGTCTTCATCTTCGCCGAACGCCACTACCTGATTGACCACGCCACCCTCAACGGATGTGCCCAGCGCAGCGTTGCGATTCTGGAACTCGGACTTCACCCCATTGACATAACGGAACGACCAGATGTTGGCGTTCACGTAATCGGCAAAGAAGTACGTGCCCTGCAGATCAGGAATACGGCAGCCGCGATAAACGACGCCGCCAGTGATTGAGTAGCCGCCCGTGGTCCCGGACACATGGCTGTACACATGAATAGGAGCAGTCAGTGATGGGCTACCGAATGTGCAGCCCGTCAGGCCGGTGGTCGAACTGCCTTCGGTGCATCGCCAACCGTAGTTGCGCCCCGCACCAGTTCCAGCTGCTTGGAAGTTGATTTCCTCAACAGCGTTCTGACCAACATCCGCCATCCAAAGGTCTCCGGTGGCGCGGTCAAAGCTGCACCGCCACGGATTACGCATTCCGTACGTCCACACCGTGTCGTCAGCCGTCGTTGCACCGCCGGCGAAGGGATTGTCGGATGGAATCGTGTAGTACGGCGCGGACCCACCAGTCGTGGGCTTGATTCGATGGAGTTTGCCGAGGCGCTCACTCAAGTTCTGAGCACGATTGCCCGGGTCATTGGCACTGCCACCATCGCCAACACCCATGTACAGGTTGCCGTCGGGACCGAACTCAATCCAACCTCCATTGTGATTGGTGTATGGATCGGACCACGTCATCATCACTACCCCAGTGCTGTTGGCAACATTGGGATTGGAAGACACGGTATATCGAGCTAGGTTGTTCGTACCAGTTCCCGTGTAACAAACATAGAACTGACCGTTCGTGGCGTAATCGGGGTCGAAGGCCATGCCCAAGAGGCCTTGCTCATCGCCGGTTGATGCACCACCAGTGACGAGCGCATCAATATCAAGGAACGAAGTGGCTACGAGCGTATTGGTAGCCAAGTTGATGATGCGGATTCGACCGGCCTTCTCAAGCACGAAGAGTCGAGTGCTATCGCCAGGCGCGTGAGTGATGCATGTTGGATACACCAACCCCGTACTGATAATGCGCTTGGTGTCGATGACTGTCTGTGCAACGCACGGAGCAGTCACGGTGGCGGCAAGAACAGCGACCGCGAGTGTGGAAATGGCCTTCATGGGGATCATTAATATCGAGTCTGCAGGTGCGTGGGGTCGGTAACAGTCCAAACAATACGCGCCCGCGCGCCGGGCGGATCGCTGACTTCCTAGGATGTTCTGAGAATGCACATCAGCAAGCGGAATCGGCTCACGGGTTGCCACATATCAGTGATAGTTCCTCAGAAACTTCACAGGGGGACAACCTGGATTGAAAGTTTCCGGACGCTAACGGCTCAGCGCGTCCCCAGGGGCGCCGGTGGACCGTTGCCCCCGGATACCGATTGCATGGCCGCCCGCGCCTGATCGATCCCACGATCCAGACGGTCGAACACGGCTTGGTAGCGAACCACAGCGGCGCGGACGCGGTTGACGTCGCCTGCGTCCACTGCCTCCGTAAGAAGGGGAAGCATGGTGGCGGCATATCCGCTGTCCTTGTCACTGGCCGCAAGCATGCTGCGGAACCACGGGCGCCCTTCAAGGCCGGCATCATCAAGCCATGCACGGTCAAGTGAAATGAGTGCACGATCGATCGCTGCGCATGCGTCGCGCGCCGACTGCGAGCGATTCGCTGCGGCGGTCCCGATCCATGGGTGCGCGGAAGCGAGCGCGGCATCAAGTTGCGCACCGGATTCGGCAGTCCGACCAGCACGCTCAATCAATTGGTCAATGGAGAGGGCAACTTCCGGGGCGGTGGTGCGTTCCTTCAACGCCCGCAGGAATCGTTGACCATCAATACCGTGCCGGGCCGCACTCAAGGGGAGTACTGAAGAGTCCGCCAAGATGGCCGCCAGCGCATTGGTGACACGAGTCACCATCAACGCCGGCGCGTAATCATCACCAACCACCGATCGATACCACGCGATGGTGTCATAGTTTGAGTGGTAACTGTTGCCTTCGGAACCACCGCTTCCAAACGAAGCACTGGCCACACCGATGTGACAATTGAAGGCCACATGGTCTGATCCACCGCCGAGTGTCCCAAATTGTGGTTCGTTGCGACCGCCACCCGAGAGGCGATCGTAAACCGTTTCATTGGCAGCGCCGCGCGCTTGCGCAACGCGCACGGTTGCGCCAAGAACTGCTTCGCGCAAACTCGGCGAACATGACGCACCGAAAGTTGGGCCCATAGCGGCCATGTCTAAATTCACGTAAGCCACTGCGCCGCGCAGCAATCGATCGCGGTGGCCTTCGACCCACTCAGTGCTGCCAATGATGCCAAATTCTTCGGCACCCCACGCGGCAAACACCACGGTGCGCGCGGGACGTTCGCCAGCGCGCAGTGACTCAGCAAAGCTACGCGCACATTCCATCAACACGATGGTGCCAGCCAATGGATCCGCTGCACCAAAGCACCAGGCGTCGTGATGACATCCGATGATGATCAATTGTTCCGGATGCACTGCACCTGGAATCATGCCAATGACGTTTGCAGAGCGCCGGATCTTGCGATCTTGCACAACCTTGACGCGTACCTGCAATGCATCGCCACCCGTAACTCGATACTCAAATGGCAACCCGCCCTTCCAACCCGAATCAGCGGCAACCGGCTCGCCTTGCATGCGGCGCACGATCTCTGCGGCCGCGGCGTAACCAATCGGTTGCACTGGAATCTTGGGAAGGCCGATCGATTCGGTCTCGCGGCGCACGGCGGTAGGGTCTGATGGATTGAACGGCGTGGTTGGATCGCCGGGCTGATCAGACGCAAGAATGGATCCGCGCTGCACGCAGGTGTCATTGGCCCATCCACCGGTAGGCCAAACCTTCCCCTTATTGACTCCGGTGTCCGCTGGGTCCGTGTAGATGATCAAGGCTGCAGCACCGGCTTCTTCTGCAAACTTCGCCTTGTAACCGCGGAAATTTCCACCGTAGCGCGCCAGCACCACCTTGCCCTTGCAGTCAACGCCCATCGCCTTGAGCTTTGCAAAGTCCGCCTTAGTACCGTAGTTGGCATAGACGATGCCCGCGGTCACATCGCCGGAGGCGCTGTACGCATTCCATCCGAAGGTGAGGCCAGGATGCGTAGTGGCGGGATCCTCAGCAAGATTGCGTTCGACGGTTGGAAGCGCAATCACGCCGCGTCGAGTGCCATCAACCGGTGGCGCGATATCGGTAGCACCAACAATTTCTACAAGCGCCTCGGTTGCCTGCGGCAGAAGCGCGTCAAATTCTTCAACCGTGGTGGCGATGCCCATGTCCACAAACGCGTTCTGAATGCGGGCGATTTCGCGCAGGTCGCCATCGGTTCCGGCCACGTGCGGCTCGCTGCCGAGCAGTTCATGCCACGCGCCGAGCGATGTTGCGGTTGGAACTGCGTTGAGCATGCGCAGCGCGCGGTCAACCGGCGTGAACGGCGTGATCACTGCGGCTGGCAACGGCGCCCCAGCACAAAGCAGCGCCACCACTGGCACTGCTATCACACCGCTGAAGATGGCTCGCAAGTGAATCACGGTCACACAGGTCTACCGGAACCACCGCGGGAAGTTGCCAAGGTCGCGGAAATCAGTGTGCTGCCGGGACACCCTTCGCCGCTTGACCGAACACCTGGGGCCATGGATTGGAGCCGTGGCAGGGCCGTCCACTGCGTTCCACGTAATCCTGGTGATAGTCCTCGGAGGGGTAGAACTTGCCGCCACCATCAACAATCTGCGTGACGATCGGCTTGCCGCCGAAACTCTTCGCGCCGCCGAGTTCCGCGACGTATGCCTTGGCAGCGGACACTTGTTCAGGCGAGGTGCAGAAGATGGCGGATCGATACTGATCGCCCACGTTCGGCCCCTGCCGATCAAGTTGGGTGGGATCATGCATGATGAAGAATCCTTCCAACAACTGCCGGTAGGAAACCTTGGACGGATCAAACTCAACCTTCACCACCTCCGCATGACCGGTGCCGTGGTTGCAGACATCCTTGTAAGTGGGGTTGGCCTTGGTGCCTCCCATGTATCCACTGACGGCGGTGGTGACACCGGGGCAAATCTGGAACCAGTGCTCTACACCCCAGAAACATCCGCCTGCAAAGTATGCAGTCATGGTGCTTGCCGGGGCTGATGCACTTGCCGCTTCGCCGCGAGCAAGTCCCGTTGGGTTCTTAGTAATTGTGTCAGCGGGCAAAGCGCCCTTCTCATAGAACTTGAGCGACGCGGAGTTGAGACAGTAGCGCTGACCGGTTGGCTTGGGACCATCATCAAAGACGTGCCCGAGATGCGCGTTGCATCGGGCGCAATTGATCTCGGAACGCATCATGCCGTGAGAGACATCACTCTTGGTAGTGACATGCGCGGGGTCGACGGGTGCGTAGAAACTTGGCCAACCAGTACCAGAATTGAACTTGTGCTCGCTGGAGAACAGCGGCAGACCGCACACCACACAGGCGTACGTGCCCTGCTTCTTGTTGTCGAGCAGATTGCCGCAGAACGCCGCTTCGGTACCGGAATTCTGGGTGACCCGATACGACTCCGCATCAAGTTTTGAGGCCAGCTCCTTGACAACGGCAGGTGAGAGAGGCGTGATGTCATAGCCAGACTGGCTCTGCGAAGGCGTTGCGGGCTTGGTGGTCATAGGAGTCGAGCTCGGTTCAGGCGGGGCACACGCAAGAAGCGCGGTGCACCCAAGAGTGGCAAGAAAGGCGATGATGGAAGGAATAAATCTCATTGGGAGTGTCACGACAGGAAGCGTAGGCGGCGGCAGCGGCACCGTGTAGCGTTCCGGGTAGATCAGTGTTATCCATCGCCGTCATGGCGCCAATTTCTCACCTCTTGACTGCCACCGTGGCGCTGTGCGCGGCGCCACTTGGGCAGCAAGTTTCCCCACCCCCTGACCCAGACGAGTCGATGCGGCAAGACCGACCGGGTCTTGAACCGGAGCCGGGTCCCGTTGGACCGTTCGCGCAACAGGCCGGCTTCTCGCTGCTGCCCAAGACGCAGCCGACCCTGATGCCGTACTTGGCCACGGTGAATCTGTACGGTGACTCCTGCACCGAAGCGGGAGCGTTGGTCACCGGAGACCCGTTGTCGGCGGCGGCGCAAAGTGTCAAGACTGCGTTGGCGCAGTACGGGGTCAATTACGCCATCTGGCAGTCGTACGACTTTGTTGCCATGTCCGGAACGCTTGGCGACACCAAGGATGTCCTGAACTATTACTCGTTCAATTCATTCCTCACTTGGAACATCTTCCAGACGGATGAATTGGGCGGCAGTGCCGGATGGCTCACGGTGGGCGGTAGCGCGGGCACTGGCCTTGGCTACGACGGCGACGAACAAACCGCGCAAGGGAACATGGGCACGTTGGGCTTTCCGCTGGGAACAGACTTTGGGCAAAGCGCTTATCTCTATCAACTTGCGTGGCAGCAATCGTTCATGGCTGGGCAAGTCATAGTGACCGCCGGATTAGTGGATCCCGAGATGTACATGGATCTGAACACCTACGCCAACAACCAGTTCAATCAATTGATGAATTATGAATTCATCAACCCGGCAACCCTGCCGTGGTCGTACAACGCGTTGGGCGTAGTGGTGCAGTGGCAGCCCGTAAATTGGTTTTACGCCATGTTTGCAAGCATTGCTAACAACACGGCCTATGGCGCAAGTCCGGTCCAAGACATTTCCAGTGACGACTGGACCAACACATTTGAGTTGGGGCTGATCGGTGAAGATGTCCTGGGACTTGGACCGGGGACTCTCCGCGTGCTGCCATTCTTTGGAACATCAAAGGGTGAAACTGGCACGGGAATCGCCATCAATCTCGAGCAGAAACTCAGCAAAAGTTCCCCGCTGGGAATGTTCATGCGGGCGGGCTTTACCAACGACGCACTTGGAGCGGTACAAGGCGGAAAATCCAGTTTCGCCAGTGGTCTGGTGCTGAACGGACCCAGCGAGTCCCCCCTACTGAAGACGCAACAGGCGTACCTGGCCGGTGGTTTCTATTGGCTTGAAGCCCCGTATCCAACCACTGCGCATGAGAACGAATACGGATTTGAACTCACTTATGTGTTGCAACTCACCGAAACATTGACGCTTCAGCCAGACATCCAAGTGATCTTAGATCCCGCCAACAATCCAACTACTGATTCGGTGCTGATGTTCACCATGCAACTCACCTACACGTGGTGACGATGCTTAACGCGTGGCGGGAACGGCGGGAGCAGCAGGCGCGGGAGCCGCGCGAGTCGCCGGCGCTGCTGGCAATGCTGGCGCAACAACCGCCGTCGCCACCGTCACGACCTTTACTTCAGCCGTAAACGCCGCCTTTGGATCAAAGCGATCCTGCAACGTGCGTTCGATCACTGCCTTGGAACGCGGCACTCGCCCCGCAAAGAGTTCTTTGCCATCTTGCGTTACACGAACATCCTGATCAAGATCCAGCATGGTGTCGTCAAGCAATATGCGCACAGTCACACTTGGTGGCGCTTCCACAATGGTGATCTCCTGCCCTTGTCGCGTGACCACCATGCGCTGACCTTGCTTGGGTTCATCAACAGCAAGCCAGTAGAAGCGCGGATGCGTGACATCGTCCTGCACCCACACCACTTTCATGGGTCTCGCGTTGCGCGTGTACTTCGCCATCCACGGCACGGCTGATGCGTCTTCGCGGTCCATCCAATGACCCTTTCCTGCATGCACTTCCACTTGATGCACATAGGCGCCCGGGTCCGCTTGCGCCAGCGCGTCAAGCATGCCACCCCATTGCGCAGCCACTTTGTTGCGATCAAACGCACCATCATCGCCGCCAACATGAATGGCGAACGGCAGATTGCGAAGCCCTTCCGGGCGCGCGTCATTGGGGTGCCCCGCCATCATGGACGCGGCCGCAAATCGATCTGCCATTCGGGGCGCCAGTTGATACACACCATCGCCACCAGCGCTGTACCCCATGAGATACACACGATCCGGATCAACACGCTCGCAAATCACCAAATCTTCAATGAGCCGTTCGAACAGTTGATCGACTGGGGCTTGATGCCAGAGATTCCACTCATTACTCGGCGCGCGTGGTGCAACGTACACACCTTCAGCGGGCTGATAGAGATGCTTCTGGTTGTCCCACTGCTGATCGTTCACCCGCGCGGGTGCGCCGCCACCACCATGCATGGAAATCCACAGTGGACGCGTTCCATCCTTTGATTTTGGACCAAACTGCGTAGCCCAGATGGGCATTCGTGCGCCGGCAACGGTAAGTACGCCCGACTTCAGTTCGGCTGCTCGCTCCGCACGTGAACGATCCGCGATCCGCTTGACGGCTGCATCCACTGCTGCCGTTGCCTCGGACCGAGACAATGACGTAGGCACCTCCGCTCCTGCCGCAGCGAGGCACAACCAGCATGCGATGAGACCGACGGTTGTCATGAGCCTCCACGCTCGTTCCACGCCTTGGCGTGACGCGCCGAATGACGATTCAGTTGCGCAGGCGCCGCGCTGGCCGCGTCATGAGTGGAGCACTCCGCCAGTCGAGCATCCAACTCTGCCGCGGCAGCCGCGTTGCCGCGCGCACGCTCTACTGCTGCCGCAAATGCGAGGGATTCACGATTTTTTGGCGCAAATTTCAAGGCAATTTCAAAGCTCTGCGCCGCATGTTCGAACTCACCCGCCCATGCAAGAGCCGCCCCCAGCAGATGATGCGCTTCAGGGATTGCCATGTCTCGCTCGGTGGCGTCCATGCAGAATTCAGCACACTGCTCAAAGTTGCCCAGTTCTAACGCCGCACGTGCTGCAGACAGCCGTGGCTCCGGAGCGATTGAGTCGTGCTCCACGGCGCGCGCGGCATATTCACTGGAAGCCTGCCACTGCCCCAGCAACGCCAAGATGTCGGCGATCGGGCGTGCCCGTTCCGGCGCGCTACCGTGCTGAAGTACAAGCGTCTCCATCGCAAGTGCCGCGGCAGCATCATGACCAAGGGCAATGAGTGACACCACCCGAAGCATGGCCGCCTCTGCATTCCCAGGTGCGTATTGCTCCCACTGCTCCAGCGAGGCGAGCGCTGCAGTGTGATCTCCCGCTGAGTGTTGGCAGTGCACCAAGAGCGAAAGGTAACGAACTTCGCCGGGAAACTCAGCCACGAGTTTGATGAAGATGGGCACCGCAAGCGCAGCGCGCCCCGTGGTCATCAGTACAACGCCAAGGTTGAACTGCGACTCTCGGCGCGTGAGTTCCACGAGTTTTTTATGGTCGCCGCCCATGTCGGCCATGTAGCCAAGGTCGATGAGTTGTTGCAGCGCGTCGGACGCCTCAAAGGGATCCTGCCGCATCTCGGGCGGATGCATACCCGCCTCGCCAGGAACATCGTCCCAACTTGGGACAGTGGCGATCGTTGGAGCAACTGCAAATGCCTCGGCAACAACACGGCCGTCCATATCAAGCCCCACAGGAAGCCCCAGCGCCGCCAGTGCGGTGGGGGTGACATCAAGAAGCGTGGGGGCGCCGATCGACTCTCCAACGCCGAACCCAGGCCCTGAGAAAATCGCCACGCCATGCACTCGGTGCCAGCGGCTCTCCAGCGTGGCACGCTCTTCCTTGGTCACATCCAAGATCACTGGTCGTTCAGCGCCGGAGTGGAATCCATGGTCAGAAATCAACATGACCGAAGTACCCGGGCCAGCGGCTTCCAAGAGTTCACCAAGTAAACGGTCATGCACTCGATAGACGCGGTCCATCACTTCGCCGTAGACGCGCAGGTCCGCGGGTTTGACATGACTCATGCGCGGCGGTCGGTACTCCATAAAGTGATGACCGATGGTGTCGATGGTGTCATGGAAGACCATGGCGCAGTCCCACGCCCCGCTGCGCAGCGTCTCAATTGCGGCGCGATGCAGCGACCGCATCCGCGCAAATTCCTTGGCAAGCGTTGCCGGGCGATGATCGCCACGCGCTGCCTGCGCAGCATTGGGTAACAATTCTTTCAACTCATCGCGCGTGATATCGGTGACACGCACGCGAGCTGCAGCAATACGAGTGGCGCACTCTGGCGAACCCTGCACCACCCCGCTCATCAGTGGCCAGGGCGCGCTCGCTGAACTTGGCGCCTGCTCCATCAGAAGATTGCTGACACATGTTCCGTTGATTGGCTCGGCGGGATGTGATGCGTACCAGCCCACGGTGTGCACACGCAGTGCATTCTGCGTCAGGATGTTCCAGAGCGCCTTGGTCTTACGCGTAGTGCTTGCGGACACACGCACACCATCGCCGGATGGATTGGGCTCAACAAAGTTCAGAATGCCGTGCTTGTCCGCCGTCTTACCGGTGGCGATGGTGGACCACAGTATCGGCGAGAGTTTGGGCTCCATGGTGCGGAGGTTGGCCCGCGTGCCGGCCGCAATCAGTGCGGCGAGATTCGGCATCTGTCCGCGCGCAATCAGCGGGTCAATGATCTGCCAATCGGCGGCGTCCCAACCGAGAATCAAGAGGCGTTGGACCGGGCGAGTGTGCATCAGGTACCGCATCGTACGAAGCAAACGAGGGGCGGCTGTTGGGCCGCCCCTCGTGGGGTGTCAATGTGTTGGGCTCGCACGCACGGCGAACCGTCCAGGCAACAGACTCAGCGGCGACGTCGCGAACGACCAAAGCCGGCCAGTCCCAAGAGTGCCAACGCGCCCGGCGCTGGAGCGACTTGCACTGCGGCACCCGGCGTATCGTTCCACTCAATGAACTTGAGAGTACGAACATTGGCGTTCGCTCCGACGTCCATGCGGCCGTAGCCGTAGTGAATCGCGCCAGAGTTGGCCGCGAACCGGAACCCGAAGTAATTTTTAGAGTTCAAGTTCCAGTTGCCAGCGCCCGACTGCCCGGCCGTATTAAAGATCGCGCTGTACGCGTCACCCTCCGGGTTGAACAGTCCCTGAGCGAACTGGACCGAACCAACATCTTGCTCTTCGGACAAATTACCCACGAAGTAGCCAAATTGATCAGGCGTACGCATGAACCTGGTTCCATTGTTGCCGAACATGGTCAACGAAGGAGCGGCCGGGCTGGTGGTGTACAGATTGAAGTCCCAGCCCAGTACCGTCGCACCGGTGGTTCCGGTGACGCGGGATTGGACGTTGATAAACAGGCCAGCGCTGGTCGCTGGGATACTCAGGTTGCACTCCCAGCGGTTCACTGCGGCGTGGGCGGTGCCAGCCGTGGTGATAGCCACTGCACATGCAGCAAGAACGTGTCGGCCAAGCCGGTATGAAATAGACATGTTTTCCCTTTCCTTCCTTCCGATTGTTCCAACGGTAACTGCGCGTCTAGCGCTGGCTCCTTGACGAAGCGCCTGCTCAGACAAAGGACAACATGCCGCGGATTTCGGGTCATGCAAACGATTGATCCACCTTCGCCGCAAGAAATCTTTGTTTGTCAGATAACTCGAGTGAATAGACAGAAAAATGCGTCAGGGGTAGCCCATGTGGGCTACCCCTGTGATTTCACGCATGTTTCGGGCAGGTGTCTGCACCGAGATGGAGCGTCAGTCCCGTCTTAGTTGCGACGGCGACGGCTAGCGAAGCCAGCGAGGCCGAGGAGAGCGATCGCGCCTGGAGCTGGGGTGACAGTAATCGACTCACCAGCGGTCGACTCGTAAGCGTAGTCAACCAAGGTGCGGGTTGGTCCAAGGGTGGCATTAGCCGCGCCCATCGCAAAGCGCATCCAGCCGTAGTGAGTGGTGCCAGCCGCAGCCACGAACTTGAAGCCGATGATGTTATCAGAGCTGTATGTCCAGCCACCCAGCAGGCCAGTGGTAGAAGTCGTGCCATAGACATTGCCGGTGCTGGTGTTGAAGGAGCCCGCGGCGCCAACCACAGTGCCCACGGCGAGGTTGCCAGCGGTGCCAGTCGTCACGCCCGCTCTGCGCATCTGGCCGCCACCGGTCGAGTTGAAGAAGTTCATGCCGCCACCGGTCATGTAGGGGTTGACGTCCCAGCCTGGAACGCCCGATGCAGGACCGTTAGACATTAGACCAGTCTCGACGTTGATGTAAGCGCCGTCAATGTCTTGGTTGCAAGCGAAGTTGATGATGCCGCTGTAAACGACGGCGGCATTGGCAGCGGCGGCAGCGCCCATGGCGACAGCAGCAGCAGCGACGATGTGCTTCTCAAAGCGGTTCGAAATACGCATTTTTCTGATCTCCGAAATAGGGGAAACAT
>Ga0209500_10002084_pt1 | contig 14552 bp, 20 predicted proteins | sample S_140212_EF_Meta_FD_187323 | JGI IMG/M metagenome (GOLD analysis project Ga0209500, IMG submission 187323) | Freshwater microbial communities from Lake Simoncouche, Canada to study carbon cycling - S_140212_EF_MetaG (SPAdes) (version 2) | ecosystem: Environmental > Aquatic > Freshwater > Lake ... | reverse complement strand
ATGTTATTAATTGATATTCGTTTGGATCGTAATTGGTCATTAGATAAGCATCTAATACAGTGCATCCTTGTAATATAACTAATGACAAAATGATTAATATTTTTTTCATTTATATACCTTATCAAATATTGTTTTTTGTGTTTTATACCATTCAGCCCAATCATCTACTTTTGATTTACATTCGTAGTAGGTTATGTAGTTGTCTGTGACTACGGATAATACATCACTGAGTTTAGTTGTGTTAGGATCAACTAGATTTAAGTCAGGACAAGTTTTTAATAATTCAGAAGGAACTGAGGGAAATTTTATAGCTACAGGAACTGCTGTAGGAGTAGCACATCCCATTAACGTTGACAAGATAATTAAAGATACTAATGTTCTTATCATTTAGTTTCTCCCTCTTTCTTACGATAAGGATTCTTTGCGGCATCGTTGTGTATTTTTGGAACAATAGGATCTAATTTACATTCAGAATCTATACGCACAATTTCTTTTTTGATTCTTTCTTTGTATAAAACTTTTCTTTCAGTTAATAAGGCGACTTTTTTATTATGTTCTATTTCTAGTTTGGCATTAGCATCTGCGCTGGCCTGTTCAGCGATCGCTACTTTGTCTTCTACTTCTTTGATTTTCTCTTGCCATACCATCTCGTTACTATGACTACCTAAAAGGTATATGCTGGAAACTAGTAGGAACACTCCCAATAATTCAGTTAGCTTTGGGTATTGTCCAAAGAAAGGCACAAGTCTAAATGGAAAATATTTGAATAATTTACTTCCAAAGTATAAGATTATACCTGAGATTAAAGAAAAATAATAAATTTTGATTAATACTGATTCTGGTATTAATCCAATGATCCAGTGGATTTGCCACATGTTACCACCTGCCTTTTTCTATAACAACTGCTCTAGTTCCGTTTCTAATTAAAAATTTATCACCAATCTTATTGATGTCATAGTTCCCTAGGTATTTGTTTAAGAATGTAACTTCACTGTGACTACTCTCGTCTAATGCCAGAGCTCCGGGCACTGTTTCTTTTACATCATTATAATCACCAATGCTGATAAATTTAGCAGTGACATCTCCGCCGTATGGTTTACTAAAAGTTAGTGTGTTATCTTCTTCTAATGCAATATCTACAACACCTTGATTAAAAAATTCCTGTACATCGGAATTTTTAAATTCCATAATACGAGCTTCGTAATCTTCTGGAGTCATTGGAACTGTTTCATTAATTGCTGTAGTTGTAAATTCTACAGGGGTAGAAGTTTTTTGATAACAGAATTTCCAATCATAGAAGTCACATAATTGCCCAATTCCTTCAAACATATGTTTAAGTTGTCCGGGTAAATTTTTAGTTCTTTCTATTTCTACAAATACACTGTACTTACCGTTACGTTCTTCTCCAATGCTCATGTCAGCATCTAGAATAAAAGGATAGCCTCTTTCAATAAATTCAACTAGATCCATAGCAGGGTGTTTTTCACGAACAGTAAATCCAATGACTACTATGTCTCGGTCCTCTCCCATTTTACTTTTATATTGATCTACAGTAAAAATATCGTTAACAAATTCTTTAAGATCTCCCGAACGCAACCCTTCGGTTAAATTATTGTGGCGCTGATTCATCTGGAACCTCCTGTGCGGCTTCGTTGGCTTCCATAGCACCGCTATTGTCGTAACGCATTAGTTCTGCCATGCGATTATTTTCTTTGTTTTCTTTACCTATATCTATATCTTGCATTAATTTTTTAGGCATATCTATAGTCACAGTCCATACAGGGTGTGCATCAATTTTACCTTTTTTAGTACCTGGGCGATAATCTCCGGGGTCTTTAATTTTTCGAGGAATTAACACATGTTCTTTTTTATATATAACTTGGCAGCCGTATTCGTATAGACGCTTTCCACCTTCTGGGTCTGGCATTTCTTTCTGGTCCCACATAAAAGTACATCTAACCGAGTATCTTCTAATGTCTGGGCCAGCTACTAATTCACCTTCTAACCAGTTCTTAAAAACATAAATGTCCAATTCGTCTAATACTCTTTCAAAATCTTTGAGTACAGAAAAGGCTGAATTACTTTCGCTAATGGTCTGTAAGTTTTTAATTACATCTAAAATATCATGCATAGTGGATCCTCTATCACTTATTTATACTGTATCGAGGGTATGTATTGATTAAAAAACACATACATTTCGTTTTTGGGCTGTTTAAGGGTTCTTTTCTCCGTTGTCTGTAAATATCTATGCAGGTCGATCTTCACCATCAGGAGGTTAAATTGCCTAAAGCTAGAAGACGCGAGAATGTACAAGATAGGGATCCCCGTTTTGCGCATGATCAACAAAGAAGTAACTTAATTGAAATCAAGCCGTATCTCAAGAAAAAACAGCAGGTAAGTATTATTCCCAGAAATATTGCACAGGAAAAATATGTAGAGCTGTTAAAAAATCCCAAAAAGTACATTGTTTTTGCCATCGGGCCAGCAGGCACGGGTAAGACTATGTTGGGAGTACAAATGGCCATCAAACAACTTAAAGAGGGGGTGATTAGTAAAATCATAATAACTCGGCCGGCTGTATCAGTAGATGAAGAGCACGGGTTTTTACCGGGAACATTGAATCAAAAAATGGAACCTTGGACAAGACCTATTATGGATGTTTTTGAGGAATATTTTCATCCTCGGGAAATAGCAGATATGTTAGAAGATGGTGTGATAGAAATATCCCCACTGGCATATATGCGTGGACGTACATTTAAGAATGCTTTCGTTGTTGCTGACGAAATGCAAAATGCTACGCCCAGCCAAATGAAAATGCTGTTAACCAGACTGGGAGAGAACAGTCGTATGGTTGTGACAGGTGACTTAAATCAGGCTGACCGGCCCCGTGAAAACGGGTTACTGGAATTCTGCAGTTTATTCGAAGAGGGAGGTGACCAAAGAATGATTGCCATGGCTAGATTTGAATCAAGTGATGTAGAAAGACATCCAGTGGTAAGAGAAGTATTAGCATTGTATAAGGAGCCAGTATAGAGTAAATCTAAACTAATACACGGACGAATCGCACAGTAACTGACCTGCAAATCAACTGTGCGATTTTTCTATTGTAATCTGGATAATTTAATCATTACTGCCGCTAGATTTATCTCGGCATCGGCACAGACAGTATGATCTACTAATCCTTGTTTAATAACCAACACAGCTGAATCTTTTTGTTCTTCACTCTCACCGAACAAATCAATATTTTGATACATCCAAGTGTATAAATCCTCTATTTCTTCTGGACGTATACGACCACAAATTAGTTTACGTGCGCCTTGGATATTACCCTTTTTGAATAGCTCAATCATTTCTAATTTATAATCACTACCAGCTTCGTTATCAGCAGTTGGGCTCACTAGTTTTTTATCTGTAGTATTTTGTTGTACTTGATTAATACATTTTCTTAAATCTGGATAGGTTAACTTAACATAAGTGTCTAAAGTATCAAGATCAAACTCTATGTTTTCTGTAACCAATATAGTAGCCACACGAGCAGTAAACTCTGTTTGATCAGTTTTGTCAACGTGGAATCCTTGGCATCGGCTGTGTAGTGCTGGAATAATACGATTAGGATAGTTACAGGTCAGTATGAATCTGCTAGTTGAACTGTATGTTTCCATAACCCCACGCAAGATAGCCTGTGCCCCCGGAGTAAGATAATCAGCTTCATCTAATAAAACAATCTTATATGGACCGAACGGAATCATCTGCACGAAATTGACAATCTTGTCACGCACAGTTTCTACGTTGTTTTCTCGTGATGCATTAATTTCTAACACATCAAAATCTTCTATGCCCAGTTCATTGATTAAAACTTTGGCCAGTGTAGTTTTTCCTATACCTGCCGCACCACTAAACAGTAGATGTGGTATGGCTTTTTCTTTAACCCAGGATTCTACCTGTCTTTTTTGCCCTGCATCTTTGAACACATAATCAGCAATAGTTTTTGGTCTATACAATTCTGTCCATAATTCTTTCATACATAATCCTTAAACATTGTTTTACGACCTTCTAGGCCTATTTCTCTATCAAAAATGTCTTTAACTGTAGTCATCATAGCACAGGCAAACATTAACAGATCTTCTCTATTATCGCACATCATAATTTGTTGATTAATAGGCTCCATTAATTCTGACATTCTTTTTTCAGTAGAACTCATTTTTTACTCCTGAACCAGCTGAATATATTATAAAATCTTGATGTGTAATTATCATGTAATATTCGGTCTAACATACTTGTCTGGTGAGGACATCTTCCTTGATACCATGCACATACTTGTACAGTGTCTTCTGTTAAAGGTAACCCACAGTTTTTACATTTATCCGCCACGTAATCCCTCCATGGTAATAATTTTAGCTATTTCTTGTCCAAGATCTTTGTCGTCAGTAACAACGTGTAACCTATAGTTATTTTCATCATTTTTAGAACTCCAAGTCCTAGTTTCAATAATGGTCCCACCTTTTGCCCTATAAATGCTAAACCTTAGGGGATCTTGTGAATCTAATCTATTAGACTCGAGATCTACTATATGTATAGCATCCTCCCCTATTAACCAATTTCTAAATCTTTCTTTTAGAGAACGTGTCCTCATTTCTAATATTGGTCTTCGAGTATATCTTCCCATATTATTCGCCTTTTAATATTTTATTCTGTTCTGCAATAACCACACGTCTGCGTAAACTGCTACTACTGAATGAATGATCTCTACCATTGAATACTAGTTGGATATTTCTAGAATAACATTCTTCCATACCGGTAAAATCTTTATCTCTATATTCTACACCTAATATTCTAACATCAATAGGCAATATAAGCAAGAGGTCAATAACATCTTGTTCAGTTTGGTACACAACAACCTCGTCTACATATCGACAGGCCGCTAACTGTATTTGCCTCTCTACAATACTCTGAACAGGTTTATTTTTAGTATCTGGACGATCTATAGTTGGATCTGTCTGTAGTGCGGCAATCAAATAGTCGCAGTGGTTTTTAGCTTCAGCTAACATAGCAATATGCCCAGCATGAAGCATGTCAAACGTACTAAAGGTAATACCAATTTTTTTACCTGCTTCTTTAAGTTCTCTTACTTTATTGAATATCATGGATTATAATCGTCTCTTAATATGTCTAGGATTTTTTTCTGTTCTTGTTCTTTAAGCCATTCTTTTTCCGGCCCGAAGTCTGGACAGCGTTGGATAGCATCTTCTACTATCCATTTAATTTTATATAGATCCTGTTTAGCCATCCATTGTGTAAACCCGTCATTCTGAGGGGCATTACATTCCATTCTGGCTATATTGATTTGTCGGGCTACGTTAGTAACGTCCCAGTTCTTTTTAAATCCCATGCTACAACTATAGCACGGGCATGTTTCCTCAGTCAACTACTTTTATGCTCGATATATATCTTCTGCTGGTTTTTCGTTGGAGCTCATCATAATAGCATCACCATCTATCATACGCACCTCTAGCACACTACCGTCATCTTGTTCTACATCAATAGTACGAGTCCAACGACCGTGTTCGACTAAAATCCATTCGCCTAGCTGTACATCTTTTTGTTCAGGGCCAATAGCCCATACTTTCCCCCAACGTGGACTAATACCCGATGCCTTGCCGTTAGCACTTGGAATATACAGTCCACTGGAAGTTTTTTGTTCACCAAACGCCATGTCTGAAATAAACACTTTATCTTTTAATGGTAAAATATTTCCTGTAACTTTCATTTAATCTCCTGACTTAGTTTATTATTTGGAATAAATTCCTCACCGTCTTCTAAAATAGGTTGAGGTGGAGTGGGTTGTTGAGCAACAGGTTTGGCCTGCCGGGGTGCTGGTTGAGCCGCAGGATTATCTTCGTAGTAAGCCGCTACTATATCTTCACGTTTACGAATAATTTTTCCACCAGGCCCTAATTCGTCTCCGCGAGCATTAACCTTCATATTGCCGATAGCCGGCATTAATTCATTTTGACTGATCAATTTATCCATATCAATCATTTTACCTTGCATTGTTCTTCTTGACATTGCTGTCTCCTTATTTTAAGAATTCTTTTATATCCAACTCATACTTAATCGAATTAACTTTATGAACTCCGATCAAATACAATACATAACTAGCTACAGAGCTTCCCCTGCCTACTCCCCACACGATATTATTTTTTCGCATAGTGTCTACCAAGTATTTAATATACCTAAGTAAGTCGATCATATTATGTTGGGCAAATATCTCAAGTTCCGTAACTACTCTTTGATATTCTTCTTCGTTAGTAGTTTTATCTAACAAGTAGCCTACTATTTCAAAATCGTAATATTCTTTTGGCATAAACCAATTTTGTTGATTTAACTTATCAAATTCTTCTAAAGTGATATTTGGTAATACTAAAGTTTCTAATTCTGGAAATCGATCCCCATTTAGATCACGAGCTTGATTAAATCTTGTTCTGTCCTCACCTTCTACATAAACATTTTTTAGATTATTAATTTTTCCAGAGTATAGGCTTTGAAATGCTTCTTCTGCTGTAATTTCGACCTGTCCGTAAGAATTGATTTTCATCTTACCATTATAACAAACAAGATTTTAAATGTCAATCAATATTGATAAGATCGTCTAAATTACCATTTTGTTTCTGCATGGTAGCCTGCATACTGGCATTTTGACGTTTTTGTTGTTCTGATTTATAAGCGTCTAAAGCAATAACTATTTGTTGGCAAGCCCCACCTTGCCCCATACGTGCGGCAATACCATATTTTTTACTTAGGTCAATAATTTTAGCATCAAGATCTTGATCTTTAAGTAGTCCGGGGTCTGCTAATAGTGGATGGAACATGTTATCCTTGGTCGGCTGTGAGCCATTTATATATAAAATATAACGACTTATATTGTGGAAGGTTTGAATATTTACTATTGGTTCCTGTACTTTTTACAGTTATTCTAGTTTGTAATTCAATTCCTAAACTAGAGCTTGGTCTATTCCTCTGTTGATCTATAAAAGTATGTTCTAAACTGCTTACCCATTGACTTGCAGTAGATGTACTGTCACTTGTAAATCCCCAAGTATTAGGTTGATTGGGAGATTGACGATATGGTCCGCTAAAGTCGTCGGCAAAATTTGCAATATTTCCATTAGAGTTAGGACCCACAGATAAATGATCGTGTCCTGGATCTAACAATGCATAGGTATTTGCCGTTCCGTTATGAGTATGCGCTAATAAAACACCCGTCGATGTTCCACCAATATAAGATTGTTTATTATCAGAGTTAGTCACAGATGGAATGTTGTTTAGATCGCTGTCAGCTCCTAATATAAATTTATTACGCAGATCGGGAGTTCTTATTCCATTAGGGGCAATGCTTCCATTACATAAACACCACCCATAAGGTATTTTAGTTTTACTTTTTGTCCACATTATAATACTTCCAGCCGGGATCATTTGATGTACTAGTCCTATAGTAGCTAGATCGTTTGGCTCAGAATTAGTTACAGTTGTTGCTAGGTTAATTACTAATGTATTATTTTCATTGCTTGGATTGGCATAACTAACCTCTAAAGTATTTTTATCTGCGTACACAGTACCTTTAAGATTATAATCTGAACTATCTACAGTAGATGTATTACTAAACGTTAATACTGTAGGTTGATTAGAATATTGATTGTTAATAAATGTTATATTGTCATCAATTTGAGCGTATTTAATGTCGTAATTTGCTGTTGTAGTTATTAATGTTCCTACAATACTCTGTACTTGATATTCAGTTGTAGTTCCAATAAACCAAAATTTTGATCCTGTGTGTATTCCTGAAGTGTTTAGTACTGCAATTTTATTAGTTAATCCTCCGGCAGGAGAAACAATAGTTCCCGTAATAACAGTTGTAATTTTGTTAGGGATTAACCCAAAATTTCCATAATGTGAATCGTCTGTGACTAATACGGAATTATTTGATCCTGTAGTATATGATATATTACTTAGACTAATACTACTAGTAAATGTAGCATTACTTCCATAGATTTTATCACCACTGACAAAATTACTAGTGATAGGAGATGTTAAGTCCTGACTAATTTTTTTAACATATATATACGGAGTATCACCAGTATAATCATTCCATAACTTGAAAAAATAAGGAGATCCTGTGGGTAAACTAAAAGGTTGATCTTCTGGTCCAAGACTAATTACAGTAGCATCTCCCGAAACAAATGTAACTTTAGTATTTTGTGTGCTGGTAGTTATGCTAACTGTTAATACACCGGAGTTTGAATTACTAGGCATATTAGTAACTATAATAGTGTAAATTCCGCTATTTGATAAAGTTATTGGCCAAAAATTAGCTATACTATAATCTACAACTACACTCTCGTCATTCATTGGGGATAACGTGATAGTATTATTAATTAGGTTAGCATTTTTAATATCAAACCCATCAATATCATTATCTTGAAGTTGTGTTATAAGATCTAAAGATAAATCTTCAATAGAATTACTAATAGTACTAAGAGAATTTTTAATTGCAGTAAAATTTGTTATAAATCCTTGGCTGTCATTACGCTGACCAGCAATAGGATAATTTTCAACGATTTCTTGAATGATTATATCAGCAGTTGAAGTATTCACACCAAACCCCGAATCATTAACCAATCCACTTATAGATATAGTACAATGCCTGATATGGTGGTATATTAGCGTAAGCCCCACTATCAGTTCCTGTACTTGCTATAATAACATCGGTTTGTAATGTAACTCCTCCACCTGTAGGTGTTGATCCTTGTTGATCTTGGAAGATATATTCTTTACTAGTGTACCATTGAACTGCGTTAGCTACAGTTGTTTCTGTGAATCCCCACCAATTTGATCCTAATGGAGCATTACCATAAGGCCCGGTAGGATTGGGCGTTGACCCAGCTATTTGATTAGCACCGACACTGTAGTGTTGATGTCCTGGATCGCTTATTGCAATTGTTGTCCCTGTTCCTAAGTGATTATGTGATACAACAATACTAGTCGATGTCCCGCCACTAGTTGTTTGTACCCCAGTGACTTCAGTAGCTGGAACAATTCCTCCTGGTCCCGGACCGCTGGCATCGCTGGCCGCACCAATTACAAATTGATTTCTAAGGTCGGGAGTTCCTATACCATTTGGTGCTGTTGACCCATCGCAAATTACCCATCCGTAAGGTAATTCAAACGAACTGCCGTACCACATAATTACTGACCCAGCTGGTAGTAAGTTATGCATAAATCCAACAGTGGCTACCTCATTTGATGCTGTGTTGGTAGTGGTTGTAGATATGTTAATACTAAAAGTATTTGTAGTAAAATTACTCGGGTTGGCATACGTGACTTGTAAACTAGTATTGTCTGCGTAAACTGTACCTTTAAGATTACGGGTTGCACCCGGAGTTACTGTACCGTATCGGTCAGTTGATTTAACGTTTGAAAACTGCATTACTGTTGCCTGTGTAGCAGTAAACTGTGGATTAATAAAACTTATAATTTGTCCAATTTGTGTCCAATGTACATTATATTGATTGGTAGTATAAACAGTACTACCATCTACGTAGTCAACAATATATGGTGTATTAGTTCCTGCAAAATAAACAGTGGCCCCTACTTGTATCTCTGTAGGGTTAAACACTTCAACTTGGTTAGTTATGCCTCCCGGAGGACTACTAGGAAAGTTAGTGATTTGTGTAGATATAACGTTTGGAACAAGAGCAATGTTTCCGTAATGTACCCCATCGGTAACTACAGTGGCTCCAAAAGATCCCTGACGTGTTCCTATACTAAACTTAGTATTACCAAGAGTTAAGGACTGATCGAACACAGCTCGACTACCGGTATAGGTATTGCTGTTAATTATTGAATTTGTATAAGCTGTATCTATGATATCTTCGGAAAGTTTTTTTACATAAACGTAAGGAACGTCTCCAGAGTAGTCGTTCCAAATTTCAAATAAATCTGGTTTTTCGATAGATACATCAAACGGTTGGTCAATTGATCCAACGCTTACTACAACACCTTCGTCTATAGCTGTAAACTGAATTTTTGTATATAAATTAGATGCAGTTACACTAACTATTAGATTGCCCGATCTTTGTGCTCTAGGCATGTTAGTAACGTTTACAGTATTAACACCGCTTTTGTTTAATGCTATTGGCCAAAAGTTAGCCAGGGTGTAATCAATATCAACGGTGCTGTCAATAACAGGAGAAACATTTACACTATAATTAACCAGATTGGCATTTTTAATAGAATAGCCGACAAAGTCGTTATCTTGAGATTTTAATAAAGCGCCAATTTGTAAACCCACAAGGTCGGCATTTGTCGCACTGAGAGCAGACTTGATATTGGTAAAGTTATCTCTAAACCCTTGGCTGTCATTATTCTGTCCAGCAACAGGATAATTTGCATCGATAGCCTGAATGTATGTACTAGCGGTAGTGCTCAATATAAACTCCGTATTCTGTATTACCTGATATTTATTTTAACTACGATCAGGGTAATTTTTTCTTAACTTCTTCTAATTCAGATTTAAGTTCTTTGATGGCAGCAAAAGCCAGAGCACAAAGTTTTTCGTAGTCAACCGCTAGCTGTCCATTAGATCTCGTTCTTACTGCTAAAGGAAATACTGATTGAACATCTTGTGCAATCACTCCAAAATCTTGTTTGTGTACATGATACAAATCAGTTCCACCCTGCGATTTAAGATACTCGTCCGTCCAATCAAAGGTCTTTCCGCCAATAACTACCACGGCATCTAACGCATTGGTTATATCTTTAATATTTTCTTTGAGATTACGATCCGAACTATAGTAGCTATAGATATCACCGTAAGCATAAATGTTACCATAGCTGGCACCAGCGGCAGAATTACCTACTGTTAAATTCCCGTCAATGGTTAAATTAGCAGTACCATTGGCCGCATTAAGAACTGCAACAGTTCCAAATCCACCTAATGTACTATTGTTATTATATAATACTCTTGTATTAGCAACCTGAGCAACTGGAACACTGCCGCTGTAACCTTGACTACCAACGTATCCTATTGATCCTGTAAATCCTCGAGATCCATTATATCCATCACCGCCGAGAACACCATCAGTACCTCGACTTCCAGTATAACCTCGGCTACCAAAATAACCAAGAATTCCTTCATCACCTCGACTACCAGTAAATCCTCTTGGGCCTGTACTACCAATAAATCCAATACTACCACCAAACCCGCTCGACCCATTAAATCCAGGAATTCCTCTACTACCTGTATATCCTATAGCGGCAAAATCGCCTGGAAGACCTTGAGCACCTTCGCTACCTGTATATCCTCGTCCAGCAAACGCACCTGATGATCCAGTAAATCCTACAGCGGAAAACCCTCCATCCTGTCCTCGACTACCTGTGTAGCCTTGAAAAACAGATGCACCGTCAGCTCCTCTGGACCCAATGAATCCTGTTGATCCAGTAAATCCAATGCTACCAGTAAATCCTTGAAGACCGCCTGATCCGGCAAATCCTGATCCTGTAAATCCTCGACTACCGACAAATCCGCCAATTCCCCGAGATCCAGTAAATCCACCGCTGCCTGTATAGCCCCTGCCGGCAAATGCACCTGCACTACCTGCAAATCCTATACTACCAGTATATCCATCACGGCCTATGAATCCAGGAGATCCTGTATAACCCATACCTGCAAATTCACCTGCACTACCTGCAAATCCTATTATACCTTGACTACCAACGTATCCTATTGATCCTATAAATCCTCGAGATCCAACAAACCCTGTACCTTGACTTCCTGTATATCCAAGACTACCTGCGTATCCGGTTGCTGTACTGGCAGATCCAGTATATCCCGAACCAGTTGACCCGGTGAATCCTAAACTACCTGTGAATCCAATTACCGTGCTAGCAGATCCTGTAAACCCTGCCCCGGTACTTCCGACAAATCCTATTGATCCTGTAAATCCTCGGCTACCTGTAAACCCAATGCTTCCGGTGAACCCCCGGCTACCTGTAAACCCTAGACTGCCAGTGAATCCCCGGCTACCTGTAAACCCTATACTACCAGTGTATCCAATACTGCCGGTATAACCTAGACTACCAATATAACCTTGGCTACCACTATAACCGATAAGACCTTGGCTACCACTAAACCCTCTAACTGAGAGTAAAGTTTTCGCTTGTGCTATGGTAATAGTTTGAACAACGGTTTGATCTTCAACAACGATCAGTGTTTGTCCAAGTGTTGGATTTCCTAATACTGGTAATGGCATTATTTTCGCTCTTTATAAGTAATAACGTATTTAGTGAAAATAGTAGATATATTTTAATGCAAAGTTCGGTTTTCCATTGTTTCTATATCGGGTATTCCGAATATTTTCATGATTAATTTAATTTCTTCTGGCGGATCTCCCATTAAATCTTCAGGATACATAATGCTTTTAAGTTCGCCGTCTGCGCTGATAATAAATCCGTAATCGCTAGGATCATATTCGTCATCTTCTAAATCTTCTACTTCTACTGCTGATGTTGTATTGTTGTTGGGCATAATTAACTCCGAAATAGTTTACTACTAGGTCACTGCTTGCGATCTATGTTAATTGCCTCCTGTACAGTTAAAATCTACTAGTCTCATATTAATTATCGTCCAATCAATGATCTTCCATTGATTTCCGAGATATTTTTTCTTGTCTGCTTGGTAATCTAATGCAAATGCGTGTTCCCACCAATCTACTAATAATACTATGTCTTGTTTAATCTCGTGATTCTTTATAGTTTTGATTTCTCCGTTTTTAGACAAATAAACCCAACCAGATCCTTGTACACCCATAGCAGTTTTTTCGAACTGCTCTTTGAATTTATCCCAAGTCTTAAAATGTTTGTTGATAAAGTCCAAAATTGCGCCATCTGGAGAGTTACCGCCTTTAGGTGGTCTAAACTGGCTAAAGTAAATTGAATGCAAAAAAGCACCAGCTTCGTTAAAATCTAGGTCACCTTCTCTGTTATTATAACGATCAACGTAGGCTTTATAGAGTGTACCGTAGTGATAATCTATGGTTTCTTTAGATTTCACAGGATCAAGATCATCTCTAGAATAATTTAATTTAATCTGTTCTAAATGTTTGGACTTACCTTCGTGCAGGTATCGTATAAAATTGTACATTATAAATAGTCCGTTAAGTGCTTGACACTGAATTCAAATTAACCATAATGTTATTTATTCGTGGTTAAATAAACGTACATAATATGAAAGGAATCTTATCATGGAAATTATTATTGCTGTTATTGTTATAATTGCCGCTGTTGCAATATATTACAATCGTAAACCAAAATCTGTAGAAGTTACAGAAGAAGTATTACCTAAGGTAGAAACACCTGCTGTTGTTGAAGAAACTCCTACTCCTGTAGTTGCTGAAGAAGTTGCAGTTGTTGAAGCAGTTGTTGAAGAACCGGTTGTTAAACAACGTAAGGCACGTGCCCCTAAGGGTGAAGTTGCAGCCGCCAAAAAAGTTGCAAAAAAGACTGTTGCCAAAGCTACAACTAAAAAAACAAAATCAAAGAAGTCCTAATTCGTTAGCTTCTTTGGCCAGAGTAAAACTGGCTAAGTTTTTTGCTTTAGCCTCGCACATGATATCATGCGTATCAAGAAAACTCAGGGCCCATTTATTTGCTTCAAAGTTCCAATAGAAGTCTGAATGGGCACGAAGTTTCTGTTTTTTATATCCTTGTTCTAACAGCAGGGCCATTTCGGGCCTGTTGGGATAGTTTCTAATATCGAGGTAATCTTCTCGTGATAAACTATAATGCAGAGTAGGACGTACACCGCGCCAACTATCAACCACTCGCTTAACGCGATCACTTGTTGGATCGATGTATACCCCCTCACGTATCCAATTGTGATGTATGTCAAGCACAATAGGTACAATATCGCTAATGGATAAACAATCATCTAACCCCCAGGAGTTTTCTTCGTTTTCAATTGTAATACAGTTGCGGGCTTCATTACTGAGTCTTTTATAGGCCTGTCTAATACCTTCTGGACCGGCTCTACCCGCGATGTGGACGTTGATCTTAAGATCTTGGAAGGTCTTACCGTAGCCCATGAATCGTGCCATATCAGCATGATATTCAAACTCCTCTAGTGAACGTGTGACAATGTCGGCATTGTCGCTAGCCAAAACAGTAAACTGGCCAGGATGAAAGCTGAGACGTACATTACGATTGCGAGCAATTTCACCCACTCGACTGAATTCTTGATCGAGGTATGCAATGACATCAGGCCTGTGCCAAAACCAAGACCAAGTGCTGTGAGTATAGACAGGAAGGATGTCGCTGCCAAGTCGGACCATACGAAGCTGTTCATCTAAATTTCCAACCCTTTCGACAAGTTTACGAATAGCTTCAATGTTCTGTACCATCAGGTCCCAGAGTTTTTGTTCAGCTACTTCTGTACTTTGTCTATTTAGCCAGGTCACTGTAGTAGAACCAGTGTTGTATTGTTTAGCATCGTCGTTAGG
>Ga0209500_10002081_pt1 | contig 14563 bp, 10 predicted proteins | sample S_140212_EF_Meta_FD_187323 | JGI IMG/M metagenome (GOLD analysis project Ga0209500, IMG submission 187323) | Freshwater microbial communities from Lake Simoncouche, Canada to study carbon cycling - S_140212_EF_MetaG (SPAdes) (version 2) | ecosystem: Environmental > Aquatic > Freshwater > Lake ... | reverse complement strand
ATAAATTTCAATCCAAAGTTGCCAGAAAAACAGCAAAATGAATTGGAAAAGTCAAAAGCAGATCAAAAAGATTGGTCTAGCTTAACAAAGAAATAATTTAACCAGCTGCTTTAAATACCGCAGCGTTCCAGTCCATACGTTTTTTTACACCACGATTGTTTGTAGAACGATATTCTCTGTGGTTTAAATATTCCTTTGCAGCATCAGCAAACTTGTTTTTGTTCAACAACTTTATTGTTTCTGGTCCCATGTCACCACGATACAATGCATTGATTGTGGCAATTCTTACAGTCAATGGCATACTATCAAATTTTTCTATATGTTTTTTGGCAACATCAATCTTTTTACCGGCGTCTTTTTCAAGTAATTTCAATGCATCATCGTCGGTTATGCCTTTGCTAAAATCTTCATTTGGTTGAATTTTGTGACCATAAGCAATTGTGTCACTGCCACCTTCAACACTTTTATGTGGAAACCATAATTTTTTAGCTTTATTATATCCACCTTTTGGATTGCTTGTGCTGTTTTCAAACTGTTTGATTATATTCGCAGCGCGAGTTATTAAGTTGCCTGTGTCTCCTCTGTCGCTAAAATCAATATTATGCTGTGTATATGGCTTTCCAGCACCATCCCCCGCTGGCTGTGCATATGCATGCTGTGCTGGTGGCATAACAAACGTTACTGGAGGCGGTTGGTCTGCCATGGCTTCTTTTAATTGAATTTCATGCAACAAATCTCTCAGCTTTATTATACTCATATATTATAAATATAAGCCAGCCGGTTATTATCCTTCTATAATAAATATTGCGGCACAAACACACAGCATCTACATATTTATATAATATGGCAGATACATCGATTAATTACAATATTGACCAAGATAGAAACCGCTGGCCCGGTTCTGGTTCCTTAATCACAACCGGCAGCACTCCATTTGGTTTTTATGAAACCGACTTGCAGTTCAAAATAGAAGCACCAAATGCTGCAAAATGGGCAGCAACTCGTTTGGGCTATCCTATTGTTGATATTGAAATGATAGATGTAAATTTTTATGCATGTTTTGAAGAAGCTGTGAATGAATATGGCGCACAAGTAAATCAATTTAATATTCGTAATAATATTGGTGTATTACAGGGTAGTAATGCAAATGTAAATCTTACTCAAACAAATGTGGCTGGAAGCGGATTGCCACAACTCATAAAATTGACACAAGGTTATGGTACAGAATTTGGTGTGGGTGGAAATGTTGATTGGAAAAAAGGTTATGTTCATGTGCAACAAGGACAACAATCATATGACCTGCAAGCATTGTGGGGAGATGTGAGTGAAAGTTTTGATAGAATTGAAATTCGCAGAATTTTTCACAATGCTCCTCCGGCGGCTGCTCGTATATATGATCCATTCAGCATGACAGGCATGAGCTATAGTAATGTTCTTAATGAAATGGGATTTGCTGGTTATTCTCCCGCTACTCAATTCTTGATGACTCCAATCTTTGAAGACTTGCTGCGCATGCAAGCAATTGAATTCAATGACTTGGTACGTAAATCCGGATATGGATTTGAACTTGTAAATAATAAAGTTAAAATATTTCCAATTCCTACATATGATTTTAAGATGTATTTTGAATATCTGCTTGTTAAAGACAGAGATAGTCAGGGCATTTATAACTCCGGTTCATTTTACAATTCAAGTGGATCATATATTGGCTCAAATACTATTGGTGATTATAGTAATGTTCCGTATAATAATATTCCATACAGTGGCATCAACAGTGTTGGCAAGCAATGGATTCGTAAATACTTTTTAGCATTGTGCAAAGAACTGCTGGGAAGTGTTCGTCAAAAATATTCAACCATTCCAATACCTGGTGCAGAAGTTACATTGGATGGTGCCGAATTGAGACAAGAAGCATCTGCTGAAAAAACAGATTTGATTACACAGTTGAGAGAGAATTTGGAAGCAACAGGTCGCAAAGCTCAAATGGAATTGCGTGCAGAAGAGTCTCGACAAATTCAAGAAACACTTACGCGCGTTCCAATGGGAATTTATGTTGGTTAAAAAATGAAACCTTTTTCTATATTAGATCAGATATTTTCTAAAAATGAACGAAGACATCTCAAGCATGTTGGTATAAAAAAAACATTAAAGCCAAGTTCAAATTTTACATCTCTTGAAATAAAATATTACGCTATGCTCAAAGAAATTGGAGTTTATTATGTTCCGCAATATCCAATGGGTGGTAGATTTTATGATGCTTATTTACCGGATGAAAATATTTTATTTGAATTTGATGGATCTTTTTGGCATCCAAAGAATGAAGCGGCGTGTAAATATCCATTTCAAAAAAGAAGTATTGTGGTTGATAAGTTGAAGAATGAAATGGCACTTAAAAAAGGAATCAAAATAATTCGCATCCGAGAAGATGAGCCTATTACAACAGAACAAATGAAGGGTCTTATATGGGATTAAGAGGTAGATATTTCTCACAAAGAGATTTAAACTTGATTGCACAGTTCAACGGTGAACTCATGGGCGATATTATTGAAAATCTAATTCAGATATTTAAAATTGCGCCAAATGAAACAAAAACAAATATATATGGTGAAACTGCCGCAGAAACTGGTAAATGGTATTTTCCGGCTATTCAAATATCAGCACTTATAGAAAGATCTGAAATGACTGCTGAGATGGACGACTTTGGACCAAGTCGTAATCAAGATCATATATTCAAAATGCGTGAAAAAATGCTGCGTCAATTGGAATTTTATCCAGAAATTGGCGACGTAGTATCTTGGAATGATAGATATTATGAAATTGATAATGTAATACAAGAACAACTACTTGGCGGTCAGGCTGAAAAGAGTCATAGCATTATTTGCAATACTCACTACACAAAATATACATCACTCAATATAATGGAGAGAAATAATTAATATTTATGGCATGGCGTGGACCAACAGTTAAACCGATACTAAATAGACCACCGAACAAAGTAAGTTCTGGTCCAGAAATGTCGGACAAGAAACAGGAAGTTTCATCAATTTCCGGACCACCTGTATTTGGTCCAGAAGCAAATCGTGGCAGAGAACATAATATTCGAAGAGACACTGATGATAGAAAAGATTTTGCCATCAAACTCATAGATATTGATGCTGCCATACTTGGTCATATGGACAATGTTATAAGTCCAACGATAGTAGATTCTGGCAGACAGATAAAAGTTCCTATAAATTATGCTTCTCCGGAACGCTGGAAAGCTATTCGCAAAGATGGCTCACTTCGCGACAAAAACGGAAAAGTACAAACTCCTGCTATTGCATTTCGTCGCAGCACTGTGCAAAGAAACGACAATTTGATAACATTAAATCGCTATCTTCAATATCCAGTGATGAGAAAGTTCAGCGAAAAAAATAAATATGACAAATTTTCAGTAATGAACGGATTTGCGCCACGAAAAGAAATTTATAGTGTGGCAATGCCAGATCATGTGATAATAAATTACGAATTTATCATCTGGACAGAATTGGTTGAACAATGCAACTCAGTCATAGAAGCAATAAATTTTGCTACTGAAGATTACTGGGGAGATAAAAATAGATTTAAATTCAGAACAAGCATCAGCGATTATAATTTTGAAACAACAAATGATGCTGGTCAAGACAGAATTGTCAAAGCTACTTTTGGTTTAATATGCAATGCATATCTACTTCCGGAAAAATTTGAGAATTATAAATCTACTACACAAAAAGCATTTACACCAAGAAAAGTTGTATTTGATGTTCATGAAAAGATTATGAATGGAACAGCCGAAAGAGCCGTCGGTGCATCTGTTTCTATCAAAGATGGTAATACAATTCCGGCTGTGATATCACCAACCATAACCTACAACATTATAAATCAAAACAGTACATTGGAAGTGTTGAATATTGTTGGTGGCGGCGATAATGGTGGAGCTACTGGATCATTCACCGCAAACTCTGTAACAATTTCTGGTTCTGCTGATATAGATTCTCAATTGATTGGTGATGGAAATGCAGCAAGATGGTTAGTTTCTATTTCTAATGGATCTGACATCAAAGTTAATGAAGTTATGTCAAGTTGGAACAATGTGTCTTCCAGTTTTTATGTAACAGAAGTAAGTCAAATTGGATATGTGCCAGTATCATTGTCTGTAAATAATGTGGGTGGTAGCATACACTTGTTGGCTACTCCTTTATCTGGAACATGGACACTTAAATATATAAAGATGGCTGTATGATACCAAACGCATTTATAGCTTCTAATGGATTGATTGTAAATGGAAATGCCGAAATTAATGGAGATTTGACCGTGAGCGGCTTTGCATATGCTTCATCAAGTTATGCTATTACAGCGTCATATGCACTAAATTTTTCAGGAACTAGCGGCATAAATGGTACTGATGGAACTTCCGGAACGAGCGGTCAAAATGGTACAAGTGGTACAAGTGGAAATTCTGGCACAGACGGCACGTCCGGATCAAGTGGAGAATCTGGTACCAGTGGAACAAACGGTTTGTCGGGAACAAGTGGTACGAGTGGAGAAAGTGGTACCAGTGGAACAACTGGCACAAGCGGAACGAGTGGAGCGACTGGTTCATCTGGTCAATCTGGTAGCGATGGTACCAGTGGTACGAGTGGTACGAGTGGGGTAAGCGGAGCGACTGGTTCTTCTGGCACGAGTGGTACTGATGGTACGAGCGGTTCTTCTGGTTCTACAGGAATAAGTGGCACAAGCGGAACGAGTGGATCTACTGGCTCATCTGGTCAATCTGGTAGCGATGGTACCAGTGGTACGAGTGGTACGAGTGGGGTAAGCGGAGCGACTGGTTCTTCTGGCACGAGTGGTACAAATGGTGCCAGTGGCACGAGCGGAATAAATGGTACATCCGGTTTTTCCGGAACAAGCGGAACGAGTGGAGAAACAGGTACAAGTGGTACAAGTGGCGCTACTGGTTCTTCTGGAACGAGTGGCACGGATGGCACCAGCGGTGCAACAGGTGCAAGTGGCACATCAGGTTCAAGTGGTACCAGCGGTGCAACAGGTGCAAGTGGCACATCAGGTTCAAGTGGCACCAGCGGTGCAACAGGCGCAAGTGGCACATCAGGTTCAAGTGGCACCAGCGGTGCAACAGGCGCAAGTGGCACATCAGGTTCAAGTGGCGCAAGTGGCACATCAGGTTCAAGTGGCGCAAGTGGCACATCAGGTTCAAGTGGCACAAGCGGCACATCAGGTTCAAGTGGCACAAGCGGTGCGGGAACCATTTCCGGTGGCATAGCAAATTATGTTGCAAGATTTACTGGCGCAACAACACTAACTACTGGTTCAATATTTGACAATGCAACAAATGTGGGAATTGGAAAAGCAACGCCAAACGCAAAACTTGATGTATATGGTGATACAATAATTACAGGTAGTTTATCAGTGACTGGTAATATTACTAATATAGATAATGTCAGTGCAAACAGCATAACGGTTGCTGGGCAACCAACAACTTATGGTACAGTAAATCCTGCTTATATAATGGTTGGCTTGGTAACTGGAGTAACTGGTTTTGGTGTTGGCAGTACTGTTATATTTGATACCTTAATAGGAAATGTCAATAGTCAGGTAAGTTATAATAGTTCCAGCGGGGTGTTTACCCTCAGTGCAAATGTAACCTATGACATGAGTTTTACACCAAGTTTTATATCATTTACTAATACCACAGGTGGGTATGCGTGTTACGAGTGGGTTGATGCCACAACAAATACAACATTAGATTCAACTGGCACAGGTATAGGTACCGGTGTACCAAACACAGAGAATAGCGCGCAACAAGATAATCTTACTGCTAGAATCATATACAAGCCAAGTACCAATCAAACAGTTAAACTGCGTGTTACATCAGGAAACGGCACTGTAACCTTGCGTGGAAGTATTGGAACACAAGCAATTATTAGACCGCTCAATTTGTCAATAGCAGTTCAAGCCACTGCTACTGGAACATTAAACACAGATTATATTCAAGTTGAAAAAACAACAAACCAAACTCTTGTTGGTAATTCTACCGATATTACATTTAATGCGACCACTGCTACCAATGGTGGAATAACTCAAAGTGCTGGTGTATTCACATTAACAGCAGGAAAAACTTATTTGTTAGAAGCAAGCCTGTGCGTCAGTCAATTTACTTCCAATTCTGCTTATATTTGGTATAGTTGGGTAGACGCTACAACCAATGCTCAATTAGATCAAAGTAATGGAGGTGGTGGAGCTGTAGGTAGCTCTGGAGTAGCAATTCCTGTAACTTGGACAGGAATTGATAATTATACAAGCACTGCCAAAATCATTTACACCCCCGTTACAACTCAAACGGTAAAATTAAGAATTACAGATGCTACCGGAACTTGTTCAGTTTTAGCAATTGGAACAAAAGCAACAATCACACAGATTGCTAATACATTTAGTCTCAATGCACTTGATACAATGACATTAACAGGTGCGTTGACAGCAACTGGAAGTATAACATCGGTGGGCAATGTATCTGGTAATACTTTTTATTCTACTAACTCGGTTGGTGATGAAGGTGGGGAAATTGATCTTGCCAAATGTCCGAACTCTACTCTAACCGGAAGTAATGTTGTTATTGATCAATACGTTGATAGAATTAGATTTTTTGAAAGCGGTGGTAGCTCAAGAGGTGTATATATTGATTTAACTCAAGCCGCAGCAGGTGTAGGTACTTTATTAAACAATCGTGTAAGTGGATTAGTCAACGCTGGGGTTGATGTTACATTGGGAAATTTGAAAGTGAGAATGTCAACATCAGGAAATAGAAGTTTGCAAGTATCAACTGTTTCAGGAACATATTCAGTTTATGGTAGTAGTGTATATAGTACGGGAGGTCCAGGTGGTACATCAATAACAGATAATGCGCCATTAACAATTACAACCACGCCCACATATATTAATGCGGGATATAGTTTTGGTCTGGGAGGATATACTGATACTTGGTTGCTTATGTCCACGGCCAGTAACATTGCTTGGAGAATAACATTGATAGTAGGTAGTAGTTACAACAACAATATGATAAGCATTGAACGATTGTTGTAAAATCAAACATATTCAAAGACTGAAAACATTTTTAGTTAAATAACTTACGCCACATTGTTTGTATAATTTCTTCGTAATATTATAAATAATTTCCAGAGCATATGTGTTTCTTGGAGATATTTATATAATATAAAACTTATGCCTACTTCACTTCCAACAAAAATGTCCATGTTTGAGAATGCAGTTTCACTCTCAACTTCGAGTTATATAATAGGATTGGATATGTATGGTGGGCAACTATCCAACGTAAAAGTTTCTGCATCAATTGCTGGATATGAACTTTCAAGAAAAAGATGGATACTTAATCCACCGGTAACATCATCAAACGATGTTCGCGGAGATGATGGTGCGGAATCGTATAATAGTGGTCAATATTGGGTAAAATCTGGCAGTGTTTGGTTAGAGCTTGTTGTGACTGGTTCGAACAGTAGCGGCACAATTTCAAGCAGTTATCAGCTGTCAGATGGTGGTGGAGAAGAATTTGGAGCGGGAAATAATGTAACTTTTGGTAGAGCAAATATTGGTGCCATAACTGGCTCAAAAATCAACATTGTAGCACAGGCAAATATCGGCACTAGTATATTAGATGAACATTTTGTTACTGGCAGCTTGAATGTTTCTGGTTCGTTGAGAACCACTGGAACAGCAACTATACGAGCAAAAACATATATAAAATTTGACTCTGCTGCTGACGGAATATATTTCATAAGTGGCAGCGGTTTTACTCAGGCTGCGTCCATAATCTTGGCAAATTCAAGAGTAAACTTCAGTTCCACTACGGGTACTACGCCAAATGGTTTCACGTTCAATACAGGTACTGTCAGCAATGCAGTTTTGGTAAGAGACAACGGTTCGTTGAATGTTTTTGGTAGCGGAAGTTTTGGTAAAACTACATCAAATGCGGTATTGGATGTTAATGGAGATACAATAGTAACAGGGTCATTGACTGTGACTACCGGAAGTATTGTAATAACCGGTTCTTCTGTATATCCTTTGGATATAACATCTACAACCGGTAACGCTAATTTTAGAGTCATAGACACCAATAACTCAACTGCGTTTGGATATTTTACAAATGGATTTGGTACTGGAAGAGTTGGCGTGGGTAATCTGAGTATGTTTGTCGGTGGTCAAGCTGGTATGGGAACAGTGATACAAGCTGGCAACATCATTTCCATGATAATCAATACATCTGGCAGCGTTGTCATTGGAAACGCAGCATCAAGTGCAAGATTGAATATAAGCGGAAGTGCTGTTATTACGGGTTCAATATACATAAATAACGGAACATTAATTGGAACTGCGTCATATGCATTAAATGCAAAATCAAATAATGTATATAATGTTAAAGATTATGGAGCCGTTGGAGATGGAACAACCAATGACACGACCGCAATACAAACTGCAATTAACGCAGTAAAAGTTGCTGGATTTGGAACAGTATATTTTCCAGATGGTACATTTGTAATAACCGGTTCATTGACCATTCCATCAAATCCACAATGTGATATTTCTTTGGAAGGTGAAGGTTCAAACATAACTATTATCAAACAAACATCAAATGCAAATGCAATTTACTTTGATATGAATGATGGTAGTGGTTGGGCGAATGATTATCAAGTAGCAATAAAGAGTCTTGCATTCAAAACTTCTGGACAAGCCAGCACAGCAATACATGTTACATATGGCACTTTACAATACTCACAGCACTCAAATATATCAGTTGATATAAATGATGTTCATATATATTCCGATGGTTCAAATTATTGGAACAATGGAATTGTTCTTGAGTCAGCATGGAATTTTAGAATTTCAAACACGATGGTGATTGGAAAAACGGGATCGTCTCCATATAATGGCACAGGGTTGGAAATACGCAGAATGTGCGTAAATGGATCAATTAATCAATCGCAGTTCAATTTTTGGAAAACTGGAATATTTGTAAATACTGTAGATTATACATCAGCTGGAATGAACACAGAAGGATTGTTCCTTGATCAAATATATATGGTGCCTGTTAATTATGGCGTGTATGTAAAAGGCAATAAAACATTCTACAATGCTCCATTTAATTCAAATGATTGGGCGGGCAGACCAATTGCTGGAAGAATGGTGTTGTTTTCGTTCAATGACAGTCACATCGATTCGCGAGATTCTGGCAATGCACTGTTGCTTGAAAACGTACAAAGCCATTATATATCAAATAATCTTATGATATCAGATGGTACTGGTTCCGTGGTTTATGGTTCAAATGCATATGAAGGAACATTTACCGGAAATACATTATTTAATGCAGGCAGTGCGCCGTCAATTTATATTGGTGGATACAGCGGATCTGCTAATATAGTAACAGGAAATGTATTTCGCGGAGGATCTACACATGTATTACTTGAATCAAGTTCAATATACAATAAAGTGTATGGAAATATTGCATATGATGCTCTTAATATTTCCGTGACCAATGCTGGTTCAAATAATTTGGTTGGAAGTGTAGGTAACTAATATTATTATGGGTTCACGAACAGACGATTTCAATAAAAAATTTTTATATACGGAAACTAATCCGGAAGGAATAATTGCGGGCAAAAAAGGAATATTCTTTTTTAGAAAAGGTAACGAATTTTTTGTAAATTATAGTGGAAATCTTGAATCCGGTGCTTGGGAAAAATTATCATATCGAACAGTCATTATACCCGTTCCACCAGCTTCTAAAGTCATACAATATAAGAAACCATATGAAATATGGTTAAAAACCACTGATGGATTTTATAGTGATGAAACTAATAAAATCATGCCAAAAACTGGCTGGAAGTTTTTTTCATACGATGATGCATTTGCAATGTTGGTGTTCAGAAAGATTACTTGGCACTTTCCAGTACCAACATCTTCATATTATTTGGGTGGAGTGGATGGAAATAGAAGCTACGATGATGACTTTTTTTATGCTAAAATAGGCGGAATATGGTATAGAACTCCAGTTACACTATGGAATTTTTTAGACACTCCTGCTCCCGTCGAAGATCCAAGTATATCAACAAGTCTTCCTTTTGTTGATCTTCCCCTCGCCGGTATTGGTTTGAATTCATATGACACTGACACGGAGTGTTCTCAAGTGGGCGACCAAACATACGACGTTGGATTTTTCTACATAAAAGTAAATAAAACGACGTGGAAAAGATCTAGACTAAGTTTATACAAAATATTACCGAAAATGGCTTTATTCTAATAATTATATAAAACCAAATGAGCATTAATCCAAAAGATATTTATTTTACACAGAGAAATGCAGCAAATACTGCATTTACCGAAGTGTATGTTAGTGGAAGTAATTTATTAATACAGACCAATGCTGATGGTATAATAACTGGTTCTAACGTATTACCAGCCAACATAAGCGCAGTCAGTGCTTCATATGCTCTCACGGCATCATATGTTTTGGGTGGGTCAATTTCTGGATCTATTGATTCGGCTTCATATGCGTTAAGTGCTTCATATTCTGCTTATGCACTAACTGCGTCGTATGTTTTGGGTGCATCAATTTCCGGTTCTGTTGATTCGGCATCATATGCAGTAAGTGCATCGTATGCATCGTATGCATCGTATGCATCAACTGCATCAAAAGCCGAGTCGTTGATTACTGGAATAAATATAAATGTTGGCCAAATAACCGCGTCTTCAATATTGGTTGATAAATTGACCGTAAATATTGTCACCAGCAGCATTGCATATATAACTGGCAGTACAATTTTTGGAAGTAGTCTTTCTGATACTCACCGATTCACAGGCAGTGTGTCAATCACTGGATCAATTTCATTCGCGGGTTTGCTTGAGGGAGATGGTAGTAAATTGCGCAATGTTGGTGAAATTGATAAAATATTTTATGTGGCAGAAGATGGCAGCGATTCCAACGATGGAAAAACATTAAATACTCCATTCAGAACAATCAAACACGCATCTATTGTAGTGTCTTCGTCAATTGTGCTATATGGAACTGGGTCGGCTCCTTGGAGAAGCACAATCAGAATACAAAGCGGATATTATATTGAAGAGGCTCCGGTAATTATTCCACAATGGACTTCTATTGTTGGAAATGATCTTAGAACAACAGTTATTCGCCCAACCGCCGGTACAAAAACTGAAAATATGTTTTTGATGAATAACGGAACATACGCATATAATCTGCGCTTTGAAGGTTCAACAATTGACAATCTTGAAGATCCGCGCAAAGGATTTTTCTTTGCATTTCAACCTGGAGCATTCATAACAACATCCCCGTATATTCAAAACTGCTCTTGTATCAACACTCCGTTTGATAAGTTTTATGTACCATTAAGTCCAAATTCAAGTCCTCCAAATTATCTAGTTGGAAATGGTCCAGGTGGCATGATCGTGGATGACAGCGTACTAGATCCATATAGTCCATTGAAATCAATGATTGTTGACGCATACACACAAGTTGCGTTCAATGGTATTGGATTGTGTGTTCGCGGCAGAGGTTATGCACAACAAGTTTCGTTCTTCACAAATTTTAGCAGAGTAGGTATATTTGCCATGGATGGTGGTCATGCTTCTTTGCTGAACTCCAATACAACATTTGGTGATTATGGATTAAGAGCATCTGGTTCTCGTATAATAATTGTACCTAATATAAATCCTATAAGCTCTTCTGTGGACGCTTCTGCATCTGTTCTTCTTTTGTCAAATGCATCGGCCATTCAAGATTATATGATGACGCAGCTTCAAAATAATGGCTGGTATAGTTCATCATATCTTATACCAACATCATCGGCATATCTTTCTACAATTAAAGACAGCAGTATTCTTATATCATCTCTTGCATCAGACTTGCTTGTTGAAAAAGCTGCTTTAACATCTACATTTCTTCAAGGACAATTTAAAGGACAAGATATATCGGGTGACAAAAGATATACGCTTCCTACGGCATCTGCTGACTTTAGAAAAGGTGCTATAGCTGCCTTTAGAGTCAACGATGGCAAAAAGATGGCAATGGACTATACATCATCATATCTGTATATAAAGGAATATATCAATAGTGATCCAGATATACTTTTTGCAACCATGACTTCTCAAGCCAAGGATAAAGTAAATCAAATGCTTGATCTTGCCATTGATGTTATAAGAAGCGTTGCTATTGATGTTGAGCCTACATATCTACAAGAATTTGGTTCACTTATTACAGCAACTTCTCAAGATCTTTCATACGCGGGATCTGGAGTCAATTTTCTTGGATTGCCTGTGAATCAGGGCGGCATAGGTCAAACAAACTATGATATTCGTATATATCAAGAAGAAGGTGGAAGAGTATATCATACAGCAGGAGATGAAACAGGAGACTTTTTTGCTGGTACGGATTTTGTAATAAGACAAGCAACTGGTACAATAGAAGGCAGAACATTTGATAAAGCGATGGCCGCGAGAATTGTTCCATTAAATTTAGCGTTGGAGAGCGTTTAAAGTATATTTATATAAACCATGCCTACAAATCCTATACCACTTAATAAATTTCGTTTGATTGCAAAAACATTAGATAGCGGAAGCAATCTTATATACAGAGAAAATCTGGAAGTTGCTTCTATTTTACTTTCAGCACAAATTACTAATACAACGTCCAGTATCATGAGCACAGATGTGAAAATATTAAAGAGTGGCTCATTGTCAGATAGTGATGCTATTGCATTATTAAAAGATGCAAAAATTCCACCTGGCGATTCTCTCAATCCAATATCTGGAAAAATAGTTCTTGAAAAATACGATGCTTTTATAATTACATCTACTGAATCAGGATCATTACAAGTAATATTATCTATATTAGAAAACGCAATTAATTAACCTCATAGTATCCATACACAATGTCCAAACTAGTAGGCAGACAACCAATAGAAGTAAAGTTAATTGACAAGGTACATGGATATGTACCAATATATGACAGCGCGTCTGGATATTGGACAACAACCGACCTTTATGCTGCTATAACAAGCAGTGTGTCTTCCACCGCAAGTTTTGCAATCAGTGCTTCATATGCACTTACAGCAAGTTATGCATTGAGTTTTAGCGGAACAAGTGGAACATCTGGTACAAGTGGAACATCTGGTGCCAATGGATCGTCTGGTACAAGTGGTACTTCAGGCACAGACGGCACGAGTGGTTCGTCCGGCACAGCAGGAACAAGTGGCTCTTCTGGAACAAGCGGTTCGTCTGGCACAAGTGGCTCTTCTGGTACAAGTGGCTCTTCTGGTACAGCGGGAACGTCTGGTTCAAGTGGCACGAGCGGTACTGACGGCACAAGTGGCACAGCGGGAACAAGTGGCTCTTCTGGTACGAGTGGTACGAGCGGAACAAGCGGTACAGACGGCACAAGTGGATCAAGTGGCTCTTCTGGTACAGCAGGAACAAGTGGTTCAAGTGGTTCAAGTGGTTCAAGCGGAACAAGCGGTACAGACGGTGCAAGTGGATCAAGTGGCTCTTCTGGTACATCAGGAACAAGTGGTTCAAGTGGTTCAAGTGGTTCAAGCGGAACAAGCGGTACAGACGGTGCAAGTGGATCAAGTGGCTCTTCTGGTACATCAGGCACGTCTGGTTCAAGTGGCACAAGCGGTACTGACGGCACAAGTGGCACAGCGGGAACAAGTGGCTCTTCTGGTACATCAGGCACGTCTGGTACAGACGGCACAAGCGGTTCAAGTGGAACCAGTGGCACAAGTGGTTCGTCCGGAACAAGCGGAACTTCAGGCACAGACGGCACAAGTGGTTCGTCTGGCACAGCAGGAACAAGTGGCTCTTCTGGAACAAGCGGTTCGTCTGGCACAAGTGGCTCTTCTGGTACAGCGGGAACGTCTGGTTCAAGTGGCACGAGCGGTACTGACGGCACAAGTGGCACAGCGGGAACAAGTGGCTCTTCTGGTACGAGTGGTACGAGTGGTACGAGCGGTACAGACGGTACAAGTGGAACTTCAGGCACAGACGGCACAAGTGGAACAAGCGGTACAGACGGTACAAGTGGATCAAGTGGTTCGTCTGGAACAAGTGGAACTTCAGGCACAGACGGTACAAGCGGAACTTCAGGCACAGACGGTACAAGCGGAACTTCAGGCACAGACGGCACAAGTGGAACAAGCGGTACAGACGGTACAAGTGGTTCGTCTGGTACAAGCGGAACTTCAGGCACAGACGGCACAAGTGGATCGTCTGGCACATCAGGTACATCTGGCACAGACGGCACCAGTGGCACAAGTGGAACAGACGGATCAAGTGGTTCGTCTGGCACATCAGGCACGTCTGGTACAGACGGTACAAGCGGAACTTCAGGCACAGACGGCACAAGTGGCACAAGTGGTACAGACGGCACAAGTGGTTCGTCTGGAACAAGCGGAACTTCAGGCACAGACGGCACCAGTGGCACAAGCGGAACCGATGGCACAAGCGGATC
>Ga0209500_10002080_pt1 | contig 14564 bp, 17 predicted proteins | sample S_140212_EF_Meta_FD_187323 | JGI IMG/M metagenome (GOLD analysis project Ga0209500, IMG submission 187323) | Freshwater microbial communities from Lake Simoncouche, Canada to study carbon cycling - S_140212_EF_MetaG (SPAdes) (version 2) | ecosystem: Environmental > Aquatic > Freshwater > Lake ... | reverse complement strand
TAGAGCAAAACGTGCCGGCCTCAATACCGCTTTCTACTGTGCAAGCGATTTAGCTATTAGCCAAAATAGATCAGATTTCGGTGAGCTCAGAAATTATAACGAGCAGCGGCTCTACCCCAGCCTAAGATTTAATATGCCCCTCAGCATAGCTCTTATTACAGGTGGTATCTTTGTGACAACCTTACCGATAGCAATACTTACCTACCTACTAGCCATTGGGCAGTACGAAGGGACAATTTTATTAACAGTTGGCTTTGTGTTAATGCTGTTTAATAGGCTTATCGTAATGTTCAAATCAAAACAGAGTATCACAGGGGCATTACTATACCCGCTGGGTAGTTTGCTTATATTGCTGGAAATAATATCTTCAATGATCAAGTACGAGCTCAAAAGTCCGCGCTGGAAGAGCCGTTATGAAGTTTAGTAGCTAGTGCTTACCTTTGTGTTTCAAAGCTTTATCTCTGCCCCTATATATAAACCTCGATATCACTATAATGGCCAGGCTAGCTAAAGCAAGTAGACTAAAGGCTAAGGTCGTTTGCTGAACCGCCACCATAATAATCTTGGTTAGTAATTGAAAATTGTTTGGCTCGAGCTTGGTATTGGGATCCAGGGCAATGCTACTGGCCACAACTACCGCTGAGGTAGCAATGATTAATCCCAATGTCCCAGCAAATAGTAGTGGGTAACAGGCCTTGGTAAATTTTTTGCTTCCTTTTTTGATATTTAGTATAAAGAGCAAGAGCAAGCAACTGGCCACTACTAGCCATAGCACTGGCATAGCATTTTTGGCTGTAGTGTAGGCGAGCTTGATACGCTCTAGCTGGGGCAAGAGATTGTTGGTATCTTTTTTAGAATTTAATATCAGCAGATTATCGGGTAGAAGTTTTGTAATCTCAAAACTCACTTTGGGATCGACCGAGGACGAAATTAATTTATTTTTAATAGGCATCAAATCTAGGTCAAGATTAATTGTAGGCTGGCTGTTATTGAGCCACTCCACAAAAACTATCTGACCAGGCGTAATGACAGTCTTGGCAGTATCGGAGTTTATTGCAAGGCCTAAGCTGTTTTTGATAGCAACAGAGAGGGCCTGATTGGAGGTTGTGATTTGCCCAATGAGCTCACTGGACATCGACTTTGATGCTACCGAGTAAAATCCGGATGTTTCGAGTATTTTGGTTAGGTTTTGGTTTGATGAAAAAATTCCAACAAAAGTAAAAATATTAATAAGCAGCAAAGTAGCCACAAACAGCACGAATTGAATTATTTTATTGATAAATCCCATAGCTATATTCTAGCAAACTTTTTGCTGTATATTACAGAGATAGGGTGAGCAAAAGCCTTTCTTTGGCATCGTAAGCTATTTGTCTAAACTCTGCGATAGCTAGATCGATAGCTTGTTTGCGAGTAGCTATCAACAAATTGAGTGCCTGCTGTTGGTTTGGCTGGGGACCTACGGACGCTCGAAACTCAGCACGAGCTTGGACGAGAGCAGCTTTAAAGCCATCTCTGGCTATTTCTGGCTTGATATCATCGCTGCAGTCAGTTTTTACCTTTGCAATGATTATCTCAATGCTAGAGAGTAAGTTTTGTTCAGCTTGAGCAACTGCTTGGTGGTGGGTGGCCTGCAAGGCATTAGCTGCGTCTTTGAATTCTTGTCGAGCGGTATCGACGGCCGAACGGCGCTTGGCGACAGCATCCTGCACGGTTTGCTTGTATTCGGCAATGGCTCGAGCCTGGCCTGGAGTATTGTATTTTTTGACTATTTTTTCGAAGTGTTGACTGCGCATCGTGTCGGCTTCGGCTCTTTTACTGTCGAGCTCGGGATTAAAACCACTGATTTTATTGTATTGGGGCATTTTTTTGCCTTCGATGCCCGCGGTGATACCAGCAGTGACCGAGTCGATGTTTTGGCAAAACGGCAGCTTGGGTTCGGTTCTGGCTCCCTGGGCGGTGACCGCACCAACATTTGTAAGCTGTAGGGTGATGATTGCTAGTGCTAGCACAAAGCGGCTGGTGAGTTTCATCTTAGAATTCCCCATTGGTTACCTCATCAAGCTTAGAAACACTCTGAAGGTCGGCGGCGGCTGCTTTATCGGCGCTATCGTCGACTATTAGCTGGCTGGCGTCGTTTTCGGCATCTGCTAGGTTGAGATTATGGATATTTTCGATAGAGCCGTTAGCGGAGACGCTAGAGGTTTTGAGGCTATCGGATTTGGGCTTATTGAGAGTTAGGGCGCCAAAACCTCCGGCAACTAGAACAATCGCCGCAACTGCCACATAGGTGGTAGCTATTCGTAGGCGATGGATCTTGAATGCACGGTTTATAAAACTCACTTTGGCGCCTGCAGAACTATCCAGCGACCCAAGGGCTTGGCGCAAGGACTGCTGACCAGAACTATCCCTTACTTTGAGCAGCGAGAGCCTAGTATTTAGTTTTAAGGCCTGGGCTAGTTCTTGTTTTTGAGCAGAATTCAAAGATTTGGCATATTTTGGTGAAATCTGCTTAAGATTGTTATCGAGATGATATTGAAGTATTTTTTGGTAATTATTCATTGTTTTTCCCAGTTTTTAGGATGAGTTGCAACTTCTGTATGCCTCTAGAATAGAGTTTTCGGGTTGCCACCTCGGATTTATTGATGATTTTGGCTATTTCGGGATTCGTTAACCCCTCGATAAGCCTCAGGCCCACTACCTCTTGGTAATTACCAGGTAGCTCGGCGATAGCACTAAGTATATCGCTTAGAGCTTCGTTGCCCTGCGCGATGTCCTGCGGCCCCCTGCTGCTATCTACCAAGAGAGGTATGATGTCTTCCGAGTTGCTGACCGGACGGTTTTTGTTGGCCCTCCAGTAATCGGCAATGACGCTCCTGGCAATAGTAAATATATAGGCCATCGGCGAATAGCCTTGATCCTTCCAATTAGTAAGATTCTTATAAAAACGTATAAATACTTGTTGGGAGAGATCTTCGGCATCATCTGGCGTCGGCACACGAAAAGCAATAAAGCGCAGTATTGGCTCATAGCATTCGTTATAGAGTTGTTCGAAAGCTGCTTCATCGCCAGCCTGCGCCCGAGCTACTAGCTCGAGCAAATGTTGCGACTGGTTATGTTCGGTCATAATAACGCTTTTTTATCATAATTTGTGACACCGATTGATTATACAGCAATTATACTAGTTTTGGAGCCAATTGGGGTGATTATAAGATGTGGTATAATTGTGGGGTTGCAGGATACTGTGATGCAGCTTTAAAAAAGTGGTATGGGCCTGTCTAACTTGTACTTTTTTTTAGCATACCAGCAAAAGGTGCAAACGTAATTTGACGCCGTTATTGCGATCAGTTCTGTTACTAGTGTTTTGTAGGATTTGTTAAACCAAGCCGAGTTTTTTACCGTAGGCTGTTTGACAAATCCAGAGGAAAAATACGATACCGCCTGAAGTAATTTGTACTTAAACAAATTACGAAAGCCAAAATCGTATTTAGACGCCGTTATTGCGATCGGTGCTGTTGAAGTGTTTTTAGGATTTGTTAAACCAAGCCGGCTTTTTTCCCAAGGCTGTTTGACAAATCCAGAGGAAAAGTACGATGTCGCCTGAAGTAATTTGTTGTTACAAATTACGTAAGGTACAATCGTATTTTGACGAAGGGGTGTAGCTCAGTTGGCTAGAGCGTCGGTCTCCAAAACCGAAGGCCGCGGGTTCAATTCCTGCCACCCCTGCCATCCTTCGCTAAAGCTTCGGACTGGTAAACCATCCTGTCATCCTTCGCTAAAGCTTCGGACTGGTAAACCAAATAAAGAATTAATAATGAAATACGTTTACATACTGCATAGTTCAAAATCAGACGGGTTCTACATTGGTTCAACACAAAATATTCAGGATCGAATACAAGCCCATAACGCTGGAACAGTAGCCTCAACCAACCCATATAAACCATGGCGAGTTGTATGGTACGCAGCATTTGAGGCCAACAAACTTGCATCTGATTTTGAAAAATATCTCAAAAGTGGCTCTGGAAGAGCCTTTGCCTACAAACGGTTTGTCCAGTCCGGAGTTTCAAAGAAGGATAAGTAAGGGGCATTTATCCGTCCGAAGTTCGACAGGACGGAGGAAGACCCTGCCATTCAAAAAGGACGCAAAAGCGTCCTTTTTTAATTGGACTTAAAATTTATTTATTAAGCCTGGCGAGCTCAGTGTCTATTTGCTTTTGTGTTTCTGCTAGAGCTTTGGCAAACTTGTCTCTGTTTGCTTGCGTTTCGAGGTTGGGTATAGATTCGATAATGGACTGCTGCTTTTTTATATCATTAAGGACCTGCTCGGTTTTATTGCGGGTGCTGAAATAAATATAAGCAAAGATAGCAAAGCCTAATACTATTAATATGGTCAAGGCTAATATGCTAGCCCTCAATAACTTACTATGTTTTTTTTGTGGTCGAATAGTTTGCATGGTAGGCATAATCATTATTTATTACCTCTAGTTATGAAGCCATTTCCATTACTGAGGAACCGTAAGCCCTCTTTATAAATAAGACTTAAATCGTTGTATGCGGTTTGGATGTCTGTTTTTTCATCTGCTCGAGTGGCGATATAAGTCCAAAGTGAGTTATTTACATATTTATATAGGTAATTCGTGCAGTCTCTTGTGTTGAGTTTATCGTACTCGTCAGTCGCATTGCCTATTGCCCTTTTAGTATCATTGATAGCTTCTCCGATATCTATTCTCTGAGGCGCTGTCAGGCTTGAAGGCCTATAATTAAGCCTTGTATCTAATAGTGCTAATCCTGTTTTATTCAGTTCATTAAAGGCCTTGATTACTTTTGCCCAAGCTTTCCTGTCAGTGTTGCACTTTTCAGCTGTAACTAGTGATCCGTTTGGGCTGTTTGGGCCTGTTGGGCCTGCTGCGCCTGAGTTGGAGCCACTAGTTGCCCCACCAGCACTCCAGCCGGCAACATTGGTGGGGCAATACGCGCCTAATTTGGCTTTACAAGCATCCCTGGTTAGTGGACCGATAATACCATCGACGGTCAGATTGCCACCCTTGGAGTTGATGCAACGCTGTAATTGTTTGATGTCCCTAGAAAGATCACCAACGCATGCACCTGTTGCGTTCGGGACAGTACCGCCTCCTGGCGCAGTCGTGGGAGTGGTTGGCGTAGTGGTTGTGGCATCAGTGCCCAGAGAGTAGGCGCCTATGAGTGTCTGCGCGGTACCTGTCCATCTGCCTACTAGCGGTAGGAATCCAACCTGTCCAAAACGCTGAGGCCAACCAGCAGCACCGTCGTTTGTATTTTTGAGATAAAAGGTCGAATTGCTGTCTCTGTATACGCCGGGCGTAGCGGTTTTGTCACTGTTCCAGTCGCCACAGACTGGTTTATCACCTGGGTTTCCGTATACAAATGTAGCTACATATCCTACCCATGGTGCTCCAGCTTGCTGGCCATAGCTAGCGAATGTTTCCCATTCGGCCGTGGATGTTCGGAATAGCCCTAAATCTGTTATGCCGTCACCGTTCCAGTCGCATGCTATTGGTACTTTGTCAGGCGTTGTACTTGATAAATTTCCAAGCATTAGAGTCTCCACATCAGCTTTAACACCAGCTTGATCTGTGGAGTTAGAGTTGCGGAGATAGAACTTACCCGTAGTTGGTCGATATACACCGACGGTTGTGGTCCCATCGCCGTTCCAGTCGCCTGCAATAGGTATATCTCCAGAATTACCGAACTGGAATCCAGGAACGCCTGCAGAGCTGTTACTATTTGTCAGATAAAAGAATGCAGTGCTTGGGCGATATACGCCCAGCGTGTCCGATTTATTGGCGTCCCAATCTCCGGCCACATATCGGTCGCCAAAAATACCAAAATCAAATTGTGTGAAAGTAGCATCCGTGGTGTTGTTGCTAGCTGCCATATACATGTGTGGCCCCACAGCGGTGCCGGCCTTACTAAAGAAAACCACGAAGATACCAAAGCCTACTGCGGCGGCCACTAGTACAGCTAGTAATGGCAGCTGCCATTGGGGTCTCTTATTTGACCTTTTAAAAGTGTTTGCTCTTTTGGATGTGGTTGATTTTTTAGGCATTTGTTGTATTAAAGCTTATGTATACAATAGTAATATATATATATATTGTCAAGCTAATTTATTGGCAGTTAGTATTTGTAGGTGTTGATGCGGGCTTTATTGTGTTTTTAGAGTGCAGGCTTACGCTTCATATATATACCGCAGTTTTAGTCCGGCTTTGGTTGTGCAAACAGCTAACGCTTTATACGATATTAAACAAAAGCATTTTCAGTTATAATAAATAAATATGGACAAAGACAAGCTTAAGCTTAGCCAATTTGAAGATTCACTCATAAATGCCAACTCCACCACTCCGCTGGTGGTCGCTACGGCTCTACTAATTGTGCTCGGCTACTTTACCAAGACACTCTATACCACTAATCCTTATTTGGTCTGGCCAACTGTGGCTGTGCTGGTGCTATTCTCATTTACGCACTTTATACCTTCCTTAGAGTTTACCAAGCGACATGTCCTGTACCTTGGGGCTTACCACATTGCGTTGGCATTTGTTGTTATTGCTATTGTACCGACTCTCTCGTATTACCTAATTCTGTGGATATTGCTCGGCTACCTTAATGACTACTACTACCAAAAAGTAGGTCTTGCGGTCGATATTGTATTTATGTCGATAGCGGTGATTGTGGGTGTGGCTTATCAGCAGGCACCTATGAATATCGATAAGCTGGTAAGTATTATCCCTTGGCTGACCGTGATTATAGGTACTATCTTGGTACTGAGCAAGGTAATACTTGGAACAAAAATATATCGTGAAGGTCTTGCAAGCAAGGTGGTTAAGGCCGAATATGAGCACTTGCGTCTGGTAGCGTTAATTAATAGTATGTCTGACGCTGTTATTGCGGTGAACGATACCGGAAAAATAAATGTTTATAATTCTGCCGCACTAGAACTATTTGATACTAACGATAGTATCGAAGACCATAGTATTGGCGACTACCTGAAGCTATATGATGCCAATAATAAATCGGTCGATATTATGAGCGTTGCAGGATCAACTGCCTACTCGTCCAAGCTGTCGGAGTACTACACCAAAATAGGCAACGAAAATATCAGCCTCGAGATAGGAATTAACCGGACCAAGCTCGATAACCCCATAACCCATGAAAATGGCTACACCTTTTTGCTCAGAGATATAACTAAACAAAAATCTTTCGACGATGAGCAGAGTGATTTTATAGCAGTTGTTAGCCACGAGCTGCGCACTCCTATTGCTATAACAGAAGCCAACATATCGATGGCTGAGATGACTACCAAAAAACAGCTTGGTGACAGCAACCAAACTGTTAAATCAATCAAAAAAGCCCACGATCAGGTTATATCACTAGCAGAAATGGTCAATGACCTCTCGACACTATCGAAGGCCGAAAAAGAAACTGACAAGTTTGAAGTAGAGGTGTTTGATGTTGGCACCATACTTGATGATCTTAAAATTGCCTTCACTAACCAAGCTGAGCGTAAAAAATTGTATATCAAATTCGAGACACAGACGAACTTGCCAAAGGTTACAACTTCTCAACTGTACCTTAAGGAAATAGTACGGAACCTAATATCGAATGCTATCAAATATACCCGCGAGGGTGGAGTAACAATTGTTACTGATATCAACAATGATGGCTTAGTGCAGATTTCTGTCAACGATACAGGAATTGGAATATCTAAGTCTGAACAGAAAAAAGTTTTTGAAAAGTTTTGGCGCTCCGAGGACCCACTGACAAGGGAGTCCGAAGGTACGGGACTTGGTTTGCATATCGCCTCTAAGCTAGCTGCCAGGATTGGCTCGCAGTTGAAATTTAACAGCGAGGTTGGTTCTGGTTCGGTATTTTATTTGGCAGTACCAACAGTCAATTCTAAGATAGCCAGCCAGCACAATAGTGTAAAGAGTGAGATCGAGAGCGTTCTTTAGAGCCTAGCTTAGTTCGTTTTTTTAGCTGAAATGGCACTACCGACTATTAGTGCGGCGACCACTGTAGCTATGATAATAGTGAGGTATTGAAAGGCTGTATCCGAGACTGTTATAACAAATGGACGAAGACAAGATAAAACTCCGACCATAAATAATGCTGAGCCCAGAAGTATGGTGCGGCTCTTAGTTTTGTTATTAGTAATTGCTAATGCTTGGTAGACGAATATTGCGCCCATTAAAAGTAAGCAGGCGTATTGCAGTGATGTTGCTATATCTAGCGCCGGCCTGGAAACATAATTAATAGCCCAAAAGCCACTTGGTAGCTGCGAGATTGTTGTTGGGGTAGCAATGTTTTGGGTTATCGACAAGTAGCTAGCGACGATCACCAGAAATATATCAAAGGCGACTATTAGGTTTGCCCCTAGCTTACTTTTGGGTGAATATAATCTGGCTACTGCTAACCATAAAAAAAATAGAGCAATGAATTGGAATAAGCCACCAAGAATAGTCGAATATGTTAGTATTGCCGAATCAGCGGAGAGTATAGGTCCTAGACCGTAGGCCACTAGGCTGAATGTAAAAAATATGCCCATCCAGCCGATGCATCTATCGAGCAAGTTGCCGGTAGCCTTGTACTGCCTTAGGCCTCTGATGCCCAAAAAAAGGACAATCGGAATACCGAAGTACCAGTAAAGTGAGTTGATAGTAATACGCATATGCTTGTAAGATAGTATAACAAACTGCAACTACTAATGGCTAATTTTGTTGTAGATAGCCAAACATAAGTGTAATATTTATATTATGAAAGCTATAAAAGACTCCAACACAAAAATAGATAAGAGCAGTACTTTTCGCTGGTTTATTTTGGCGCTTATAGTGCTGACCAGTCTGGTGTCCTTTGGTGGCGGCTTGCTGTCACTTTTAATATATTTTTTGCCCGCTGTATTTATTTTTATGCATGGCAGTAAGTACCTGGGGCGCAAAAATATTATATTGTTTTTTATTGTGATATTTATAGTTAGCTATACTACTGAATACCTTGGCGTTAGCACCGGAAAGATATTTGGCGACTACTACTACAACCTGCTAAATAACGGCCCTCTCGTAGGAGGAGTACCGCCCCTACTGATGCTGACCTACTTTGCCATCACCTACTCTACCTACTGGGTCGTCCGTATCTTACTTGGTGATTTTAAAATAATCAAAGGCCCAAAGATAATTTGGTTTGCTTTGCTGGGGGGCTTAATAGCCACTCTTACCGACCTTGCTGCCGATCCTGTAAACTCGACAGTGAACAAAGTCTATATTTGGACCAAAGGAGGAATATTTTTCGGTGTTCCCTACCTTAACTTTATTGGGTGGCTGGCAGAAATTACACTATTTTTTATTATTATATCTGTTATTTTTGCCTACATCACAAAAGCTCCAAAATTAAAAAAAGCCCCCAGTAAGAGCTTTCAATTGCAGCCAATTGTGCTTTTTTCGGCACCCATAATACCTATAATACTACGGCCAATATGGGGTGAGCAGCCGGCCGATATTAGAGCTGCGATGTCGCTGATTGCCTTATTTGGGCTGGGCTCGATTATTTTGCTGACTACCCTCAGGGTTTTCTGGAATAACAACTCGAAGTAGCTACCAACTCTAGTGATAGCGCTTTCGGGTCTTGGCCTCGGGTCTAATGACTGCACCGATAATCAGGTATACCAATACACCCGGTATGATGCCTGACATAATTATTAGTATTGTGGCGGCGATTCGAGCCAAGGCTTTGTCGAAATTAAAATACTCGGCAATACCACCGACCACTCCTAGTACTTTTTTATCTTTCGATAGCGACAATGAGTGTGATGGTGTTTTTTGATTTTTCATAATTTTTAGAACTTTTTATACTTTTTATAATTGCTGGAGCCGACGAAGGGACTCGAACCCGCAACCTGCTGTTTACAAAACAGCTGCTCTACCAATTGAGCTACGTCGGCATGGTGCCGGGTGAGGGACTCGAACCCCCGAAGGCATAAGCCAGCTGATTTACAGTCAGCCCCCGTTGACCACTTGGGTAACCCGGCATGTGTTTGGTATGGAGCCACCCGCGGGATTTGAACCCGCGACCCCTTCCTTACCATGGAAGTGCTCTACCCCTGAGCTAGGGTGGCTAATTTGACAATTTACAGATACAAAAGCAAATTATAGTCTACCAGTTTAAAGCATTTTCTTCAAGGCTGGATTAGAGCTAAGGGCCTGCTTGGCCCTAATATTGGCTGGCTCTATCTTCAATATCGCCTTAAACATTGTAGCAGCCTGAGAGGGCTGATTTTCGTGTAAATACGCTTCCGCTAAAAGCAGCATAATTGGTATGCCAGATGGCTCGAGTTCAAGCGCCCTATTGAGCACCTTGATTTGCTTGTCGTAAGAGCCTATCACGCGGTAAATCCGTGCCAGCGTCACCAGCCGGGCGGGAGTCTCTTCCATATCAATTGATTTTTCTAGAGCAGCAGCCGAACGCTTGAATCGGCGACTCTTAAAAAGCATCATGGCCAGATTGTAATAACTAGCTGAGTTCGGATAATTATCAGCTACTATCTGAAAGCAATCGATGGCATCATCAACCTGACCAAAATGAGAATAGATGAAACCTAGGCGGCTATAAGCGAGGCTATTTTTATGATCTACCTTCAAAACCTTGAGGTAGGCTTTTTCTGATGCCAGATAGTTTTTCTCGGCATAATATCGGCTGGCAATTTCTTGTAAGCTCTCTAGTCGAGAATCGTGGCTGACGGGCAAAATTGCTAGACTTTCAACGACTGATTCGACTAGACCGATTTTGTACTTACTAAGAAGCAAGAAGGTCAGAATAAAAAAGCCTAAAAATATAATTACTTCAAATATCATTCAAACTCCAGTGCGAGATGCTCTAGTACAAACTTAGGATTACCATTATTGTACAGATGTATCTGCGCTTTTATTAAGCTATTTGCTCGGACAAACCAATGCCGACTAAAGGACTGCTTCTGCATATTGCGTGAGATTGTACTGATTAATACTCTGGCCTCTGATTTATCAGCAATACCAGATGATACCACTAACCTGTCAGAAATTCCACCCTCTAAAAAACTTTGGGCCTTGGCTAATAACTGCTCGTGGGTAACACTATCCTCAAGACTTGCCGAGATAAGTCGAGCTGGGTAAGGACCGATTACGCTGTAGGTCTCTGGCGAAACTTTGTATTCGGAAATTAAAGCCTCTATTTGGCTAGTAGTAGGTGGATAAAAATTAATTAGCTGTAGTCTAGAGATGACGGTTTTGGGTATCATTTCTTTGCGTTCGGCCACCAAAATGATGGTTGTAAATGGTGGAGGCTCCTCGAGAAGCAAAAGTAGAGAGTTGGCAGCTTCGATTGTTAGCAAATCCGCGCCATCGAGTATTATGATCTTGCTATTTATACTGCTTGGTTTTGAATGGTTAGCAAAGTCATGGACCCGCTCGAGCTGCGCTAATCTTAGCTTCTTGCCTTCCTCTGGTTCAATGAACAAAATCCAGCGGCCCAAATCGCCAGCACTGGCTTGGTTGCCGAGTAAGGTTTTTGCAAGCTTTAAGGCCGAACTAGTTTTTCCGAGTCCGGTAGCGCCTGCGAATAAATAGCCATGCGTCGGCCGGAGAGCAGCTGTATCGAGCTGGCTGGCCGTAGTTGGGTGAAGTATTAGCTCGCTCATGCCAGACCCTTAAGGAAGCTACTTAGCTCCGCTGGCAAAGGAGCCTCGAAGGTCTTCTTTTGTTTTTCACCCGGCAATATTAGCGATAATTTTTCGGCATGTAAGAATTGTCTCTGGAGTCCATCCGGCATAGTCCTCTTGCCGTAGAGTTTGTCGCCAACTACCGGGTGTCCGATGTGTGCAAACTGGATTCTTATTTGATGAGTTCTGCCGGTATGGATATTGACACTGAGGTAGCTATAATCGAGGTATTCTGTCAGAACTTCGTATTGTGAGACCGACATTTTGCCTGTAGGGTGGACGGCCATAAGATTGGGCGACTTGAGTGATCGCCGCACAGGTAGCTCAATTCGGGCCTTAGGGTGGCTAAGGTGCCCCCAGACCAAGGCCAGGTACGTCTTATCGACTTCACGATTGGCAAACTGGGCTTGCAAGAACTCCAGAGCAGGCTCATCTTTGGCCATAATAACTACTCCGGAGGTATCTTTGTCGAGTCGGTGAACAATGCCACCACGCAGATCATTATTCTGGGCTAGTTGATCTTGAAAGATACTAAATACACTGCTAGATTCGTCGCGTTCGTTTTTGGGGTGCATTACAAGACCGGCTGGTTTATTGATAACAATAACCCGGCTATCTTCATACAAAATGTCGATCGTTACCTTATTGTCCCCTGACGTAAAATGTATCATAGCTCTATTATACAAGCTTCTGGATGGATTGTAGCTGGTTTTTGGTACCCATTACTACCAGTTTGTCGCCTGGGTAAATTACTTCTCTCCCTGTCGGGTGGACCTGACTACTGCCGCTAGCGGTATTGAGGGCCAGAACACTGACGCCTTCGGCGTGCTTTAGGATATTTTCAAGTCGGTGACCACTAACCCTGGAGCTATGAGGTATAACTATTTCCTGGACTTGTAGCTCGGAGCTTTTGTTGGTCGATAAAACATCAAGAATATCAATCACGTGTGGGCGCATTAGCATCGTGGCCATGTGGAACCCGCCTATCTGGTTGGGCATGGTAACCTTATCGGCACCTGCTCGCATAATTCTAGTAATATTCTCTTCGCGATTAGCTCTTGATACTATAAATAAATCTGGGTTAATTTGGCGAGAGGTTAGGGTTACAAACAGATTACTCGAATCGTCGCCAAGACAAGCTACTATGCCCTTGGCTTTTTCAATCTTGGCCTTGTGGAGGTCTTTTTCTTTAGTCGGATCCCCAACGAAAGCTGTGTAGCCCATTGCTATGGCCTCCTTAACCCGGTCTTCATCTTTATCGATCGCGACAAATAGCTGGTTCTCTGAAGCTAGTTCCCTAGCAACTTGGCTACCAACTCGTCCGATTCCGCATACTATGTAGTGATCTTTCATTCTTAGAAGTTTTGCCTTTACTTTACGACGCTTTAATCCATCGCCTAGTCCTATAATATACTCGCCAAAAAGCTTAAGCAAATATGCCAGCAAAACTAAGCTTGCTAATACCAGCGAAATAACTATCGCTCTCGAAGGCCAAGAGTCCATATGGAAGTTATCGTGGTGGGTCAGACTAATATAGGTGGTACGATAAAATGCTTCGCCATAGCTGATTTTTTCGATGATCCTCAGGCCTATTGAGGCGACAACCAGAAAACTGGCTACAATCAAAATTAAAATAACGATTTGCTTTCGTCTCATACATTATATTATAAGTCTTATGGTTAAAGAAGTCATCTACTAAAACAATAAAAAAAGCCCGCTTCTGCGGGGCTTTTTTATCTCTTTGAGAACTGTGGGGCTTTGCGAGCTTTGCGTAATCCTGGCTTTTTGCGCTCTTTTTTGCGTGGATCTCGAGTTAAGTAACCGTGCTTCTTGAGACTTGTACGAAAATCTTCGCTCATCTCAACCAAAGCTCGAGCTATTCCGAGTCTGATAGCGTCAGATTGACCTCTGAGTCCGCCACCATCTACCTTGACCACTACATCCATCTCTTTGCTTTTTGAGAGTAGGTCAAGCGGAGCTTTGATGTTGTGTACGTAGGCCTCGGTTGCAGAAAAATAATCGATAGCCGTCTTGGTGTTGATAGTAATCTCGCCCTTACCCTTGGAAAGCTTAACAACAGCTACGGACTGCTTGCGTCGACCAATGGCTCGGTAGTAATGGTTTTTTGCTGTAGCTTTTGGAGCTGTATTGACAGCTGCTTTTTCTGTTGTTTTTTCTGACATTTTAGTTGGCCTCCAGCTTAATTATTTCTGGCTTTTGAGCATCGTGCTTGTGCTCATCAGTGGCGTAAACCTTGAGATGTTTGAGCATTTCGTCCTGAAGCTTATTCTTTGGTAACATACCTGCTACAGCATGCTCTATAACGCGATTAGGGTGCTTTTGTAGCATATCCTTGAGGCTTGTTTCTTTAATTCCACCAGGGTATCCGCTGTGTCGGTAATAAAACTTTGCCTCGAGCTTGTTTCCGGTAACTTTTATTTTTGCACAGTTCGTGACGATTACGATATCGCCCGAAACGATGTTCGGGGTATAACTTGGTTTGTGCTTACCCATTAGTAGCTCAGCAATCCTGGTGCTTAGACGGCCTAGGGTTAGGCCTGTCGCATCTATAATATACCATTGCTGGCTGACTTCTGATTTTTTAGCTGAATATGTCTTCATTATTTTGCTCCTTTTGAGGCAGTGACAGCGGCAGTTTTAGTCTTAGCTGTTTTAACCTTAGTAGCTGGCTTAGCTGATGTTTTCTTGGTGGTTTTTTTGGCTACTGTTTTTTTAGCTTGAGCTTGCTTAGAACCAGGTGTGTAATCGGCATCTAAGATCAATTCGATGACTGCCATTTCGGCTCCGTCGCCCAATCGTTTGCCCGTTTTTACAACTCTTGTGTAGC
>Ga0209500_10002076_pt1 | contig 14574 bp, 7 predicted proteins | sample S_140212_EF_Meta_FD_187323 | JGI IMG/M metagenome (GOLD analysis project Ga0209500, IMG submission 187323) | Freshwater microbial communities from Lake Simoncouche, Canada to study carbon cycling - S_140212_EF_MetaG (SPAdes) (version 2) | ecosystem: Environmental > Aquatic > Freshwater > Lake ... | reverse complement strand
TGCGCCAGCGCCACCACCCCCACCTGATGGATATGGATTCCCAGCAGAAGGATCACCGCCGTTATTTCCTTGACCAACAGTACCTAAACTATAACTACCCAAAACGTTTGATGAGCCTCCGCCGCCAGACCCGCCATTTTCAGCACCGGTGCCGTTTGCGCTTCCTCGGCCACCGCCTATTGCAGTGGTAGAGCCAAATACTGAGTTTGTACCACTAGTTCCGATTGCACTAGCAGCACCGGCGGGGCCACCTGCCCCGACCGTTACAGTAATTGCAGAACCAGACGCAACAGCAAAGCCAGTTGCAGTTAAATATCCACCCGCACCGCCGCCGCCACCTGTGCTATAGTTTGCAACGCCGCCACCGCCAGCACCACCACCAGCAACAACTAGGTATTCAACTGTAGGGGGCATTGTTACGTAGTTGAGAAACCCAACACCACCTGTAATAGTTACACCATCTTGTATAATCATTTTTATTTCTTATTTAGAATGTTATTGAACCACTAGCTGTCCAAGTATATATTCTATATCCACCTGATACTGTGATTGTTGGCGATCCTGTCGTACTTGATGCTTCTGGATATGTATCTGCATAGCGAATGATTACTATACCAGAACCGCCATTTTTACCAGTGGCATTTCCACCGCCGCCACCACCTCCACTGTTAGCAGTTCCCGCAGTTGCATTCGGCGTAGCATAGTCTGTAGCGGAATTTCCACCGCCCCCAGAACCACCTGCACTTCCATAAGCGCCGCCACCGCCGCCGCCATACGTAACAGAACTACCAGATATGCTTGATACTGTGCCAGCCCCACCGGTGCCTCCGAAAGTAGCAGATGCGTCTTGTCCAACAGCAGAACTTCCACCACCACCACCGCCACCATAATTATCTGGTTGACGCCCGTTGCCGCCTGCAAAACCTTGTCCGGAAGTTCCTGCTCCATTATTTGGAGGAGAAACTGCCCCACCACCAGTTCCTAAACCGTGTCCTCCACCGCCGCCAGAACCGCCAGTGCCGCCCGATCCTGTATTTGCAGTTTGACTTCCTCCATAACCTCCACCAATTGCTCCAGTGCTACCATTTACTAAAGTTCCAAATAACGAATTTTCACCGGCAGTAACTGTTCCATTTATTCTGCCCGTTCCACCTGCTCCTACAGTAACAGTAATTGCAGATCCAGAAGAAACAGATAATCCAGTATCAGTTAAATATCCGCCAGCACCACCGCCACCAAATGATCCCCCCCCACCACCAGCCACTACTAAGTATTCAACTGAAGGGGTTACCGATGGGAACCCAACACCACCTGTAATAGTTACGCCTTGTATAATCATTTATATTTCTTCTTTAAAAAGTTATTGAACCTGAACTGGTCCATTTGTATATATAATATCCGCCTGCATTAGTGATAGTTGGACTACCAGTTGTACTTGATGCTGCTGCGTATGTATCTAGATAACGGATAATTACGATACCGGATCCACCAGAACCACCTGTTCCACCACCACCACCACCGGTATTAACTGTGCCTGCACTACCAGTATCTCCACTGTATCCGCCCGCGCCACCACCACCAACTCCCCCATCTCCTGCATGTGTATAAAAAGGAGAACCGGGGACATAGCCTATCCACGTTCCTCCTCCACCGCCACCTGCATAAGCAACCGATGAGCCAGTAATAGATGAATATAATCCTGCCCCACCGTTCCCTTTAGTTCCATTAGGTGTATCAATGCCGGTTGATGCTACAGTACCTATTCCGTCGCCGGATCCAGCATATCCACCGGCGCCGGCTCCACCACCTCCCCCTCCAGACCCGTATGATACTGAAGAATATCTACCAGAGGTTCCGCCATTACTACCTTGTCCCACAGTTCCGGTGCCAGGAAGTGAACCATTATAAAGTGAGGCTCCTCCACCTGATCCACCGTTACCGAGGCCGGTACCACCACCAACAGAAGTGACAGTAGTAAAGATACCATCAGATAATTGAGAATTTGTTCCTGCCGAGCCGATTCCACCGGCTCCTACCGTTACTGTAATTGCAGAACTTACAGTAACACTTAATCCAGTCGCAGTTAAATAGCCGCCTGCCCCGCCACCGCCGCCGTAGCCGGTGCCACCAGCTCCACCGCCTGCAACTACTAAGTATTCAACTGTAGGAGGCGGAACTGGGGGAGCCTGTACATATACACCTGAACCAATATATAATCCTGAAGTTATAAACATATGATTTATCCTTAAAAAGTTATTGAACCTGAACTAGTAAATTTATATATTCTATAACCACCGGCTACTGTAATAGTTGGACTACCTGTTGTACTTGATGCTACTGCGTATGTATCTAAATAACGAATGATTACTACACCAGAACCACCTGCTCCGGTTCCTCCCCTTCCACCTCCGCCAGTATTTGGTGTGCCTGAGGGGCTACCAGAAGTACCGCCACCTCCAATACCGCCCTCACCATTACTGCCACCACCACCACCACCGTAATATGTACTTGATCCAGCAGGCCATTCTCGTCCGGCTCCACCTGCATTGGTAGCGCCGGCTGCTCCTGCACCGCCGCCGCCGCCACCAGTAAAGTCTGTGCCATTTCCGCCAGAATTTCCATATCCACCTGAGGCTGAAGCTGGTTGAAGCGCAGCACCTCCGGCGAAGCCACCGGCTGATTGGTTACCACCACCACCACCGCCTGATCCGCCGGTAGAACCTGCAGCACCAGCACTGCCGCCGCGCCCGCCAGCTATACCTACCACAGAAGCAGGTAATGTCAGTGATGAATTAACCCCAGAATTAAGAAATGCGCCGCCTGCACCTACTGTAACAGTTATTAGTGTTCCAACCTCAGTTAGAGTATAGCTACCTTCAACTAATCCACCAGCACCACCTCCTCCTCCAGCGCCGTTGCCGCTGTTGGCTCCTGCACCACCGCCGCCGGCAACTACTAGATATTCAACTGGAATGGGAGGCCAGCTGAATGTTAAACCTGAACCAACATATATTCCTGAAGCTATAATCATTTACTTTATCCTTAAAACGTAATTGAACCACTAGTAGTCCAAGTATATACTCTATATCCACCGGCTACTGTAATTGTTGGACTACCAGTTGTACTTGTTGCTGCAAGGTCAGTATCTGGGTAGCGAATAATTACTAAACCTGAACCACCTGCAGCACCACCCCCGTAATTACCACCTCCACCCCCACCTGTATTGGCTGTACCAGCTACTGCGGCTACTGAAGGGGAGTACGAACCACCAGCGCCGCCGCCCCCGATGCCGCCAGCGCCAACACTTCCGGGTACTCCGGTATAGGTTCCGTTGGGCCAAAGTGCGGTACCGCCGCCGCCCCCTGCATAATAAGTAGAAGTTCCACTAATAGATGATGCAATACCCGGACCGCCGGCACCACCAACGTTATTGACAGCAGCACTTGACCCAGCACCACCTGCTCCACCGCCACCGGCAGCATTTCTATCACCAAATGCAGCATATCCATATATACCACCGTTATTTCCTTGCCCTACAGTGCCGGAACCAGCCCCACTTGGCGTGCCACTGGCACTGTCCCATGAGCCAGCGCCGCCGCCACTACCGCCACTACCGCCTAGTACTGACCCAGATCCTGGCATTGGGCCGCCGAAACCTCCACCATACGTTAAAATTGAACCAAACACAGAGTCTACTCCATTGGTGTTTGCGGCTCCGCCTGAACCAACCGTAACAGTTATTGCGGAACCAGTAGCAACTGCATATCCTGCAGCAGTTAATAATCCTCCGGCGCCACCACCACCACCGCCACCACCACCACCTCCAGCAACTACTAAGTATTCAACTGTAGAAGGAGGTGCAGCAGGTGGTGGCTCTATTGCTACACCCAACCCAATAATTAAACCCGGAGTTAAAATCATCTACAATATTCTTAAAAAGTTATTGAACCTGAACTGGTCCATTTATATACTCTATATCCACCTGATACTGTGATTGTTGGCGATCCTGTCGTACTTGTTGCTTCTGCGTATGTATCTGCATATCTAATAATTACAATACCAGAACCACCTGCACCACCGCCGTGTGAACTATATGAAGAAGTACCATCACTACCACCGCCGCCGCCACCTGAATTAATTCCACCGGAACCAGCAATAACTCCTACTCCGCCATTACCACCACCATTGCTACCACCAGTACCACCAGTTGAGCCAGAATATGTACTACCGCCGCCGCCGCCACCTGCTCCACCATTACCGCCCGTTACCCCACTATTAAAACAACCGCTACCTCCACCGCCAGAATAATATGTTGCCGTTCCTGAAATTGAAGTTTGTAATCCTATTCCTCCGTTTGCACCTGAAGGAAAAGAGCCAGCAATAGCATTTGAGCCTTGTGCGCCTGCACCGCCCCCGCCACCACCCGCACCACCACTACTACCATCAATGCCGCCTCCACCATTGTATCCTTGTCTTGGAGGGCCCGAAACGCCAGCGCCGCCACCTGATGCAACACTGGCACTGCCAGAATCAGCCCCCCCACCACCAGAACCGCCGGTGCCGCCTATTGCAGCAATTGCTGATGCTCCGTAACCGCCTCCAGAAGTAATAACAGTTGAAAATACAGAGTTACTACCAACAACCCCGAGGGTTGGCCCATTTGCCGCGCCTCCAGCACCACCTGCTCCTACTGTTACGGTAATTGCAGAACCAGAAGTAACAGCTAATCCAGTATTAGTTAAATAGCCGCCTGCACCTCCACCGCCACCTAGCCATCCACCGCCGCCGCCGCCACCAGCAACTACTAGATATTCTACTGTGGGTGGTGCTATGGGTGGTGTTGGTGGTTCTAAAACATATCCACCAGTAAATGAGACTCCTGAAAAAATCATATTAAATACTTTCTTATATTTATCATCTTATATTATGCTGTTTTAATTACACCAAAGTTAATGACTGGTGCTTCGGCAACAGGATCGTTATGCTACCCAAGGCAGTGGCGGGGTCACCACCGGCGGGTTAATCTGGTTGTCGATCTGTTGCTGCACAGCGGCCTCTGTAGCGTCTTTGTCCACGCCGTTGGCCCATACCCAGCCAAGCACTTGCTCTTGCGTCAGGTCGGCGTAGGGCGTGAAGGTTCCGGTAGGCGTGGGCACAGAGCAGGTGGAGTACACGCTGCTGGAGTAGGTGCCGTCAGTGCCAGAGCAAGTCCAGTGACAAACGATTACGGTGTCGGGGTTCTGCTCAGTGGTTGAGCAGTTCATTGCGGTGACTGTCCAAGTGATAGTTGTCATAATATTTCCTTTAAAGTTAAGCAATGCCTGCGGCTGCAAGGCGTTTACGGAGGTCTTGAATTTCTTTGACCAGCATTGGTACAAGTTTGGAGTAGTCCACCGCCATCATTTCTTCTGGGTTGATGGGTTGGTATACGGCCTCTGGGACCACAGTGACTATCTCTTGGGCAACAAAGCCGTAACGTTGGTGTGAACCGTCTGATTTCCAGTCGTATTGGCGTACTTGCAGGTTGTCAATTAGCGCAGACGCAGGCGCGGAGTTTTGGATATTTTCCTTTAGGCGCAGGTCAGAGGTGGTGTTGTATAAAACCGCAGTTGTGCCAGATTGAGTAATCGAACCAATAGCTGCGCTTGCGTATGCAAATGCAGCATATACGTCGCCACTTGAAGAGCCGCTTTTATGTGCTATATATATTCCAGCAGCATCTGTTTCAGAGTAATTGGGGAGAAGTACGAAACCAGAAGCAGGTGCACTAGCACTTGTAGCCCCCACCAGCAAGTTACCGCTGGTGTCGATACTTAATCTAGTTGCGTTTGCTTTGATGTCATAGAAATAAAATCCATCGGCAGGTCCAACACCGCCACTGGGACTGCGACCAACTTGCCAAGCATAATCAACGCCGCCAGAATTACCACCAAAATTAATGTATTGATATTGCGCTTGACCCGATGCAGTTCCAATATCTAACCCACCACTGCCAGTAGAAGTTGCAATTCTTGCGGCTCCAAGTACATCTAATTTAACAGTTGGCGAACTCGTCCCAATACCCAAGTTACCGCTGGAGTCGAGGCGCATGCGTTCGGTGGCGTTGACGCCAAAGACTAATGCGGCATTTGAATAATTGTAAAAGTAGGCCGAAGAAGTACCATCAACACCAACAAATAACCCATTATTATCCCCTGTTCCAGTAGTACTGTTTTGAAATAGTGTTCCCGCAGTTGTTGCTGAAGTTGACCTTACTCTTGAATACCCTGCTCCACTAAACGCAACATCCAAGCGACCAAGAGGCGAACTCGTCCCAATACCCAAGTTACCGCTGGTATCTAAAACCACGCGATCAACACCAGCGCGAGTTGCAATAAAAAGACCATCGCTTAAAACAATAAGACCATTTGCCCCTGTATACATTCCGGTTGTATTAGACGCGGCGACGGTAAATGAATCATTACCAATTGTTAGCTTGCTTGTGGGCAAACTCATCCCAATACCAAACCGACCGCCTGAAATCAGCGACAAACTACCCGCTGGCGCACTGCCGTCGAAACTGTACCCTGTGCCGCTTGTGCCGCCGCTTAATGTGCCCGTAGCACTCAGCGTCCCGGTGACTGCTAGGCCGGTGCCAGTAACAACTACGATGTTAGCATTACCAGTTGCTGATATGTTAACATTCCCGTTTGCTGATGGAATACTTACATTGCTGTTGCCATTAGCAAATACTCCAATTAAATTACCAGCAGTAACATTAGCACTGAAGGTACCAGTATTAGCACTAATAACATTAGCGCCGGTAATATTGCCGCCCGATCCAGTACCAGTTGTTAAATTGCCGGTGATGTTTGCAGTACCTGCAACATTCATCCCAGTGCCAGTAACAATTACTACATTAGCATTACCTACAGCAGTCATAGTGATGTTGCCGTTTGTTGCTGCAATACTTACATTGCTGGTGCCATTACTGATGTTTGAACTACTGCCACTTGATATACCAGTTAATTGACTACCGTTACCAATGAAGTATGCACCACTAACATTACCAGTGGTATTGATATTCCCGCTACCTGTGTTTAATGTACCTGCAACATTCACACCTGTACCAGTAACCGTTAATGTGGTGTTACCTACTGCTGCTATAGTTACATTGCCGTTTGCTGCTGCAATACTTACATTTGAATTTCCGTTTGCAAATACACCAATAAAATTACCTGATGTAGTATTTCCAGTTACAGCTAAACTAGTTAATGTACCAACACTAGTTATATTTGGTTGTGCTGCCGTTGTTAATGTACCAGTCAGATAATTAGCACTTACTAAGTTAGCTCCGGTGATATTACCACCAGTTCCGGCACCAGCTGTAATATTGCCACTAATATTAGCACTACCGGTGACTACCACTCCAGTCCCAGTTACAACTACAATGTTTGCATTACCTACAGCACTTAAGTTAATATTACCATTTGCTGATGGTATGCTTACATTACTGTTGCCATTAACTATGGCAGTTGCGTTACCCACACCAGTTAATTGACTACCGTTACCGATGAAATATGCTGCGGTTACATTTGCAGTGAAATTACCAGTGTTAGCACTTATTACATTAGCACTTATTACATTAGCGCCGGTAATATTGCCGCCAGTACCTCCTCCTGTGGTTATATCACCGGTGATGTTTGCAGTACCTGCAACATTCATACCTGTACCAGTTACAACTACTACATTAGCATTACCAACTGCCGAAATGTTAACATTACCGTTTGCTGCTGGGATACTTATATTTGAATTTCCATTTGCAAATACACCAACAAAATTACCTGATGTAGTATTTCCAGTTACAGCTAAACTAGTTAATGTACCAACACTTGTAATATTTGGTTGTGCTGCTGTTGTTAATGTACCGGTGAGGTAATTAGCACTTACTAAGTTAGCTCCGGTGATATTACCACCAGTTCCAGCACCAGCTATAATATTGCCACTAACATTAGCATTACCCGTAACTACTAATCCAGTACCGGTAACCACTACTACATTACCATTACCCGTAACACTTATAGTTACATTGCCGTTTGCTGCTGGGATACTTACATTACTATTTCCATTTGCAAATACACCAACAAAATTACCCGATGTAGTATTACCAGTTACAGCTAAACTAGTTAATGTACCAACACTAGTGATATTTGGTTGTGCATTAGTTGTTACTGTACCCGCCGATGCTGCATTACCAGCCGAACCAGTAGTGAGTGCATATGTTGCATTTGCGACTGTACCTGTTACATTAGCACCAACTATAGAACTTAATCCATTACCATTTCCAGTAAATACACCTGTAGTTGTTATGAAGTTACCACCAGTTATATTACCGGTTGCAACTATTAGTCCACTAGTGCCTAAGTTACCTACATTAGCATTACCAATTACAGATAAAGTAGTACCTATATTAGCATTAGTACCAACATTAGCAAAACCTGTTGTGATTAAGTTGCCACCGGTAATACTACCAGATGCAAGTATCAATCCAGTAGTTCCTAAATTGCCAACGTTAGCATTACTGCCAACACTTAAGTTACCACCTGTATTTAAGGTACCACCTGTGATATTACCCGATGCTTCTATTATTCCACCTACCCCAAGATTCCCAATATTTGCATTACCTGAAATTGTTGCATCGTAAAATGCATTGAATTTAGTATATACATTGACATTTGACCCTGTAATAGTTACTCTATCACTATTTCCCTCAGCCGATAGTGAAATAGTTGAGTTGGCAGCGATACTGATATTGCTATTGCCATTTGCAAATTTTAATGCATTGATACTACCGGATACATTTAAATTGCCAGTAACTGCCGCCCCTGTATTAGCAACTACTAATACATTTGCAACTCCGTTAGCAGTTATGTTGACATTGCTACTATAAGTTACTAACACATTGCTGCTACCATTGATAATAGAAGTACCTGCAGGTACAGTTAGGTTAGTTAATAGATAACCATCACCACTAACGAAATTAGCTTCTGCTAAGTTACCTAAATTAGCGTTTAATGATTTTAGATTTCCAGTGAAGTTAGCAACAATAGCCTTGATATTACCACTAACGTTGGCATCAACAGCAACTGTTAATGTACCGGTTGTATTTAAGTTACCGGCTGCATTTATATTAGCTCCTGAAATATTACCTGTAGCAGAAACTAACCCGCCTACACTCAAATTACCGCCTGCACTCAAATTACCAGTAATATTAGCAGTACCGGTGATATTTGCTCCAGTGCCAGTAACTACTAATACGTTAGCATTACCTGCCACACTAGTTGTTACATTACCGCTTGTGTTTACTACAACATTACTAGTGCCATTGATCAATGATGAACCAGCACTAATTGTTAAGTTAGATAACAAATAACCGTCACCTTGAAAGAAATTCGCTTTTGCTAAGTTACCTAAGTTAGCGTTTGCTGATGTTATGTTGCCTGTAAAATTACCGTTACCGGCATTAACATTACTGATATTTAAATTGCCGGTTATATTTGCATTGCCGGATATATTTGCATTGCCGGATATATTTGCATTTGCAGTATTCAGCCAAATACCAGCATTTATATAATTTGCAGTAACAGCATTATTAGCCTGTAAACTATTGCGTACATGGACATCAGTAGTGTTAGTATAAACAAAATTTCCTTGGACAGCGACATCCAAGCTCTCATAGACGTAAAGATTACCAGCAATACTTCCGGTACCGGCAGTTCCAATAGAATTTCTGTTGATTGTCAAAGTTGTTGCGGTTATACTACCGTTTGAGTACATACTACTAGTAGCGTTTACTACTCTAGCATTTACAATATCTATATTAGCATTAGAAGTAACAACTAAATTACCTATAGTAGTTGTTTTATTAATAAGAACTGAATCACCCGTTACCGTAACAATATTTGCATTACCCACAGCAGAGATAGTTACATTGGCATTTGGAGCTACTTGTACATTACTGTTACCATTAACAATTGCAGATCCAGCAGCGATTGTCAAATTAGTTAATAGAAAACCGTCACCTTGAAAGAAATTAGCGTTTGCTAAGTTACCCAAGTTAGCATTTGCTGATGTTATGTTGCCTGTAAAAAAACCAATACCGGCATTAACATTACCGCTATTTGTATTGCCAGTTATATTTGCATTGCCGGTTATATTTGCAGTTACCGCGTTGAGATTAGATGATGTGTTTAAGTTACCTAATACACTAACTCCTTGAGAATAAACTCCAGGGGAATCTTCTGCTGTAAATACTGTTAATATATTGTTGAAACCGTTGGCTGATATAGTTACATTTGCGCCACTAGCAATAGCTAAATTGCTAGTACCATTAACAAATTTAGGTGCATTAATAGAACCAGTGGTAGTAAGATTACCAGAACCTATACTAATGTTACCAAAAGTTATTCCTAAATTACCTATAATATTTGCGCTATTTCCTGTAACTGTTAGTACATCGTTGTTACCTGCTACCGATATAGTTACATTGGCACTTGGTGCTACTTGTACATTACTAGTGCCATTAACGATTGCAGATCCAGCTGCAATTGTCAAGTTAGTTAATAGATACCCATCACCTTGAAAGAAGTTTGCTTTTGCTAAGTTACCTAGATTAGCGTTCAATGCTGTTAGATTACCGGTTGTATTAATATTTCCAATTGCATTTACCATGCCACTGAAATTACCAGTACTAGCATTTAATACAACTACATTACTATTGCCAGATACTCTTAATTCTCCACCAAGAATCACATTGCCACTGGTGTTGAAGTTAAGCGCACTAACGTTGCCAGCAGTAGATACACTTTGCAAATTTGAAAAGCCAAATACAGTTAGATTAGCACCGATGTTTGCATTACCTGTGATACTAGTATTACCTGTGATAGTAGCATTACCTGTAACGCCTAAAGTATTTGATGCGCTAAGATTATTACCAGATATGTTACCTGTTGCTACTACTATTCCACCGGTAATTATGTTACCACCGGAGATATTGCCAACCATTGATAATAATCCATCACCTAATATGTTATTACCTGATAAGTTTCCAATAGCGTTCACTTGTCCGTATGACACTAAATTACCTACAGTTGCATTACCAGTAACTGATGCATTACTAGTAACTGTTAAGTTACCCGCAGTAGATAAATTCCCACCGGTAATAGTTGAAGTAACACTCAGTGTGTTATTCATGCTAACCGCGTTAGTAGTATTGTTAAATGTTAATCCAGCCGCTGCACCTATGTTACCACCATCATTATACAATACTTGTGTGTTAGAGCCAGGAGCTATAATATTACCTGATATATTACCTTCAAAGTTACCAAGAAAGTAATTAGCTCTTATATTGCCCAATTGATATATAGTTGCTACGTTACTAGCAACAGTAACTTCACTAGCCATAACGAACTCAGTATTACTATTATCCCAGCCCATGAAGGCTGTTGCCGGGAATCCCGCTCCACCTGGAGTAAAGTAGTTTAGTAGTTGACCTCTATCTTGACCGTCGTTAGAAGTTAATGGTGCTCCATTTGGATATCCACCAATAGAGATTAATTTTGCACCAGTTACAAAGCTGTTGTTGATTATGGCAGTGTTAGCGATTAAGTTTCCGGTTATATTTGCAGTACCGGAAACGTTCATACCAGTGCCAGTGACTGTTAATGTGGTATTACCAACTGCTGCTATAGTAACATTGCCATTTACAGTAGCAATGTTTACATTACTAGTGCCATTACTGATACTTGAACCGCCACCGCCTGATATGCCAGTTAATTGACTACCGTTACCCAAGAAATATGCTGCGGTTATATTTGCTGTTGCTGTAAATGTGTTTGCACTGATAACATTTGCACCCGAAATATTTCCGCCTGAACCAGTTGTACTGATATTACCAAACGTACCATTGCCGGTAGCAGTGATGACACCAGCAGTGATTAAATTTCCACCGGTAATGTTACCTGTTGCAATAATCAATCCAGCAGTGCCTAAGTTACCGACATTAGCATTACCAACTACAGACAATGTAGTACCTATATTAGCATTAGTGCTAATATCAGCAAATCCGGCAGTAATTAAATTTCCACCGGTAACATTACCGGTAACATTAGCGGATCCACTCAGAGTTACACTATTACCTGTAATATTGCCAGGTGCAGTTAAGTTACCGGTAGTATCAAAGGTCCATATATTGCTGTTGACACCAATGTCTAGATTGCCATTTGTTGTAGCGATATTAGCATAACTTGTGCCGTTAAAAATTTTATTTTCAGTGCTTGTACCTGTACCGGTAGCACCTGTTAGACCAGTAGCACCTGTTGCACCTGTTGATCCTTGTATACCAGTAGCACCCGTAGCACCTGTAGCACCGTCATATCCAGTCGCACCTGTAGCACCTGTTGTTCCTTGTATACCAGTAGCACCCGTAGCACCAGTTGTACCAATATATCCAGTAGCACCTGTAGCACCTGTTGTTCCTTGTATACCTGTTGCACCTGTAGCACCAGTTGTACCAATATATCCAGTAGCACCTGTTGCACCTGTAGCACCAGTTGATCCGTCATATCCAGTAGCACCAGTTGATCCGTCATATCCAGTAGCACCGGTTGATCCGTCATATCCAGTAGCTCCTGTTGCTCCTGTTGTTCCTTGTATACCGGTTGCACCGGTTGCGCCAGTTGATCCTATTGTACCAGTAGCACCTGTTGAACCAGTAGCTCCGGTAGCACCAGTTAATCCAGTTGCACCTGTACTACCTTGTGGACCTGTTGCACCAGAAATACCACTAACTAATGCTATAAACAAAGGATGATTGTTTGGGAAGTTAGTTGTACCAGTTCCACCGGATGCTGTTAATGTTACTGGTATTGTCCAATAACTTGTTGCTGTGCCTGAATTAATATTTGTTGGAGCACTACTAATAATAAATGTTTGATAGTTAACACTACTACTTTGATCTTGAATTGTTATTGTTTCAGTCGCTTGTAGTGTTGCTAAGAAGATATCAATGTCAATGCCGGTATCAGTCAAGTGACTTACATTAATTTGTGTAGCACTACTTTGTGTTGCATTGTTCCAAAGAATATCACCATTACCCGGATAACCACTTGTTGCGCCAGTGTTTGATCTATATTCAAATAAACTTGATGATACACCTTTTGCACCGGTAGCACCAGTTAGTCCTGTAGCACCTGTAGCACCGGCACCAGTAGCTCCAGTAGCACCGGTTGATCCTATTGTGCCGGTTGCACCTGTTGCACCTGTAGCACCTGTTGATCCAATTGTACCGGTTGCACCAGTAGCACCAGTAGCACCAGTTGTTCCTTGTGTGCCAGTAGCTCCAGTAGCACCCGTTGATCCAATTGTACCAGTAGCTCCAGTAGCACCGGTTGCACCTGTTGTTCCTTGTATACCTGTTGCACCTGTAGCGCCTGTAGCACCTGTTGTTCCTTGTATACCTGTTGCACCTGTAGCACCGGTTGTACCAATATATCCGGTTGCACCGGTTGCACCTGTTGTTCCTTGTATACCTGTTGCACCTGTAGCACCAGTTGTACCAATATATCCAGTCGCACCTGTAGCACCTGTTGTTCCTTGTATACCTGTTGCACCAGTCGCACCTGTTGCACCAATATATCCAGTCGCACCTGTGGAACCATCATATCCAGTCGCACCTGTGGCACCTGTTGCACCTGTTGCACCAATATATCCAGTCGCACCTGTGGCACCATCATATCCAGTCGCACCTGTGGCACCTGTTGCACCTGTTGATCCTATTGTACCAGTAGCCCCTGTTGAGCCGTCATATCCAGTAGCCCCGGTCGCACCAGTTGCACCCGTTGATCCGTCATATCCAGTAGCACCTGTAGCACCGGTTGATCCAATTGTACCGGTTGCACCAGTTGCACCCGTTGATCCGTCATATCCAGTAGCACCTGTAGCACCGGTTGATCCAATTGTACCGGTTGCACCAGTCGCACCTGTAGCACCAGTTGATCCGTCATATCCAGTAGCGCCTGTAGCACCGGTTGATCCAATTGTACCGGTTGCACCAGTCGCACCTGTAGCACCAGTCGCACCATCATATCCAGTCGCACCTGTGGCACCATCATATCCAGTCGCACCTGTGGCACCTGTTGATCCTATTGTACCAGTAGCCCCTGTTGAGCCGTCATATCCAGTGGCCCCGGTCGCACCGGTAGCACCGGTAGCACCAGTAGCACCAGTCGCTCCAATTGGTCCACCTGACGGTCCTGTTGCACCGGTTGCTCCATCGGAACCTCCACCTATAAAAGGCGCACCGTTGGCGTAAAAGAAACTATTTGCATAAACTTTGTTAGCTGAAACATTACCAGAAAGGTTTAAAAAATTAGATACAACGTTTCCGTTACTATCAACTACTTGTGTGGTAGGTATGCCAACTGAGTATCCGCCTAAACTGTTAAAAGGTGCTGATGCCATAAATATTCCATTGTTATAATATATTTATCATTTTGATTCAACTATACTCCAACAAAAAAAGCACTAGAAAAATCT
>Ga0209500_10002072_pt1 | contig 14596 bp, 8 predicted proteins | sample S_140212_EF_Meta_FD_187323 | JGI IMG/M metagenome (GOLD analysis project Ga0209500, IMG submission 187323) | Freshwater microbial communities from Lake Simoncouche, Canada to study carbon cycling - S_140212_EF_MetaG (SPAdes) (version 2) | ecosystem: Environmental > Aquatic > Freshwater > Lake ... | reverse complement strand
GATCTTCGACTTTATTGAAACCTCGAAGGATAAACCCTTCTTTTTATGGTATGCACCCATGCTGCCACACTCTCCCCATAACCCTCCTGAAAAATATTTGGCCAAGTATAAAGATAAAACACCTTCCATTCATCTTGCCCGATATTGGGCTATGTGCGAATGGTTTGATGAAACTTGTGGCGAACTTCTTGGCCATCTCGACAAAAAAGGCCTCGCAGAAAACACTCTCGTTGTTTATGTCACCGACAATGGTTGGATTCAACAGGAAGGAAACCCCCAATACAGATTGGATTCAAAACAGTCTCCTTATGATGGCGGATTACGCACGCCCATCATGATCCGACATCCAGGCAAAATTAAACCGCAAATGATTGATACGCCTGTTTCCTCGATCGATATTGCCCCCACAATTTACAAGTTCTGCGGTCTACCCGTGCCGGAAGGTTTAAAAGGGATTGATCTGCTTGATGCTAACGCAGTTAAGATGCGTGATGCAGTAGTGGGTGCTTGTTTCCTGCACAATGCAATTGACATTGAAAAACCTGAAAAGAACCTCACCTGGAGATGGTGTGTTTCCAATGATTGGAAGTTAATAGTGCCTAATGCAGCTAATGCAAAGGGCGGAATCAAGACTCCAGGTGAAGCGAAAATAGAGTTATACAAAATCGGTTCGGACCCTCATGAAGAGAAAAACCTCGCAGAGGCTAACCCTGATATTGTTAAATCGTTATCCATGAAGCTTGACGCTTGGTGGAAACCATAGTTTTTTTCTTATTCTTAACGGAGCATTCTCGATGAAATCGTTTTTAGCAACTGCTTTAGGATTACTATTGGCAGCATCACTTTGCTTTGCGGAACCCAAGGCTGATTCAGGATTTACTTTGCTTTTCAATGGCAAAGATTTCTCGGGCTGGAAGATGAACAAAACCAATGAGCCTCTCGAGGGCAAATCCGATGCAGCAAAAATGCGGTTCATAATAAAAGATGGTAATCTGGTGATCGACCCCAAGGTAAAAGGCGACCTCACTATTAACACTGTGCAAGATTTTGAAAAAGATGTGCACATCAAGTTTGAATTTAAGCCTGATGCCAAGTGTAACAACGATCTTTTTTTACGGGGCATGAAGTTCGATATTAAAAAAGGCGATGTCAAGAACATCAAATTTGATGATTGGAATTCTTTCGAAATCATCTTGAAAGGCGATTCTGCTGAGTTCAAAAACAATGGTGAATTACAAAAAATGATAAAGACGAAACCGGGAAAGACGCCCTTTGGCATTCGCGCTGAAAACGGGGGTATCGAAATCAAGAACCTTCAATACAAATAAAACGCTTTTGTTTGCCTTCGTGGACTCAAAACAAACTGGAGTTGCATCGCATTAAACCTGCGGGCGACTCCTTACTTCTTTTATGCATGCCAAAATTGACATAAAATACTATCGGAAAATCGCGGAATTAAAGATAGAATGGTTTCATTAGGTATAGACCACCCAATTCAGAGGCATTGTTCATCAGATGTTTAGATATTTTTCTGCAGCACTATGCATTTTTATATCCATGCTCCTTGGTTGTACACCACCAAAGTTACCTGACCCAGACGGGGATAAAAACCCCGCTGTGCAAGTAAGCACCGTGGTACAACGTGAGATCACTGAAAATGTTCGATTCACAGGAAGATTTAATGCAATCAATTATGTCGAAATAAAACCAAGAGCCACCGGCTATGTAGTTTCCACCCCATTCAAGGAAGGTTCCTATGTGCAAAAGGGTGATTTACTTTTCGCAATCGACCCTAGACCTTACCAAGCCAAGTTGGATGATGCCAATGGTCAGGTCAAACTTTATGAAGCCAAACTCAAACTAGCCAAGGCGGATAATCTGCGTGCCAAAGATGTAGGAAAAACCCCGGGCGCTATAAGCAAGCAAGATCTCGATAAATATGTTGCAGCAGAAGAAGAAGCTGTTGCAGCGGTCGAGGCGTCAAAAGCTTCCACGGAAGTGCGCAACCTAGATCTTGAGTTTTGCTCTGTGATTTCGCCTATTTCCGGGCGTATCAGCAAATATTTTGTAACCTTGGGGAATCTTGTGACCCAAGATAGCACCCAACTCACAACCGTCGTTTCCGAAGATCCGATTTATTGCTATTTCGATGCAGATGAAAGAACATTGCTCAAGGTCATTCGCAGAGTGCAAGCAGGCAAGAAAAAAAATGATTCAGCAGATGATTTTCCGGAAACACCTGTGTTCATAGGATTGGCTGATGAAAAAGGCTTCCCGCATCAAGGAACTTTAAATTTTACTAGCAACCTTATTGATTCTCAGACAGGCACCATAAATCTTCGTGCAATTATAAAAAATATATTCAAAAATGATAAGACTCCATTGTTTTTGCATGGCATGTTTTGCAGGGTATTAGTTCCGATTTCTAATCCTAAAAATGCAATCTTAATTGCAGATAGAGCTATTGGCACGGACCAAGGTTTGAAATTTGTCTATGTGATGGATAAGGATTATAAATTGGAATATCGCAGGGTTACCGTGGGCGATTTGCAGCCTGATAACTTAAGAGCAATTGAATCAGGCCTGAACGCTGATGAAAAAGTCGTCGTTTCTGGAATCCACTTGGTTAGACCGGGAACTATCATCAGACCAGATTTAATTGAAATGCCGGTAACCCAGTTCTTAGATGGTAGTCTGACAGAAACAAAACCGAGCAAATAGTGATTTCAAACTTCTTTATCGACCGACCGATATTCGCAGCGGTGGTCTCTGTCTTTCTTACAATCGCTGGCGCACTGGCTCTCGTCACCCTGCCTATTGCCCAGTACCCTCCTGTTGCACCACCAACGGTTCAAGTTTCCGTGGTATACCCCGGAGCTAGCGCTCAAGTAGTTGCAGATACCATTGCTGCGCCGATCGAACAGCAAGTCAATGGCGTGGAAAACATGTTGTTCATGTCGTCCACATGCGACAATACAGGCCTGTACAACCTTACTGTTACATTCGCATTGAATACAGATTTGAACACCGCACTGGTTGCAGTACAAAATCGTGTCAACCTTGCAGTACCTCAACTCCCCAAGCAAGTCCAAAAGCAGGGGTTAATGATTAAGAAAAAAGCCCCCCAGATTCTTCTTTCAATTAACTTCACTTCCGCTGATGGCCGCTATGATGACATCTTCCTTTCAAATTACGCAACCATTCATGTTAAAGATGAAATTTTCAGACTAGAGGGGGTTGGCGATATCACAATAATGGGTCAAAGGGATTATGCTATTCGCGCTTGGCTGGATCCGGAAAAACTTACTTCCCTTGGTCTTTCCTCAAATGATGTTGTCAACGCAATCCAACAGCAAAACGCACCCTTGGCAGCAGGAAGACTAGGGCAGGCCCCCAGTCAGGAATTGACCGAAACTCAATATCCCTTCAGCGCCTTGGGCCGCCTCGAAACCCCTGAACAATTTGGCGACATCATTCTTAAAACTGTAGCCGCATCTAATAAAGACCCGAATTCTTCTCCAAAATTCGTCAGGCTCAAAGATGTTGGAAGGGTTGAATTAGGCGCACTTCGCTATGATATGTCAGCAACCGTAGATGGGCTGCCTTCGGTAGCCTTGGCAGTTTTCCAACTCCCGGGTACAAATGCCCTCGATGTTGCTGCCGGGATTAAAAAAAAGATCCAGCAACTTGCTAAGAATTTCCCACCAGGGATGGAATATAGCATTGTTTACGACACCACCCCTTTTATCAGCGAATCTATTGCTGAAGTTTTTAAAACCCTGCGAGATGCAATCATTCTTGTGGGTATTGTAGTTTTGGTTTTTTTACAAAGCTGGCGTGCAACCCTTATTCCCCTCATTGCGGTACCGGTTGCAATCATTGGAACTTTTGCAGTAATGGCCCTGCTAGGGTATTCCATCAACAACATTTCGCTTTTTGGTTTGGTGCTTGCGATCGGGATTGTGGTGGATGATGCAATTGTAGTTGTGGAAAATGTAGAAAGGTGGCTGCACAAAGGCGCAACGCCTCGTGAAGCTGCCCGCAATGCAATGAAAGAAGTAACCGGGCCGGTGATTGCAGTAGCTCTAGTTTTGTGCGCGGTCTTTATTCCATGCACCTTTATCAGCGGTATTACAGGCCAATTCTTCAAACAGTTTGCAGTTACCATTTCTGTTTCCACCGTCCTTTCTGCGATCAACTCATTAACCTTGAGCCCTGCGCTTGCAGCCATCCTTCTCAAACCGCCGGGCACTAAAAAAGACCCATTCCAATTCCTGCTAGATTTATTTCTTGGATGGTTTTTCTGGCTCTTTGAAAAAACCTTTGGCATCGGCACCAATGTTTATGGGTGGATGGTGACCAAGTGCCTTCGATATTGCATTTTAGTACTGGCATTTTATTTGTTCATAGTGTTTGCAACAGTTGGTTTGTTCGCAAAAATCCCAAAAGGTTTTGTTCCTAATCAAGATCAGGGATGGCTTTTGATGAATGTGCTTTTACCCGATGGTGCAAGCCTTCAAAGATCCCAAGAATTAATGGCACAGATAGAAAAAGCAACATTGAAAGTTCCAGGTGTTGCTCACACTTTTACCACCTCGGGTTTTTCATTTCTTTACAATGCTTTTGCATCCAATAATGCATCAATGTTTGTAGTATTGGCCCCTTTCAACGAACGAAACAGCAAAGAACTCAGCGCCACCGCTCTCACCTTTAAAATCAACGAAACGATCAAACAATTTAATCGGGAGGCAAAAGTTCAAGTGCTTCCAACCCCACCTGTACCCGGAATCGGGATCGCTGGGGGGTTTCAATTAATGGTAGAAGACCGGGGTGACCTCGGTGCAGCAAGCCTCGAGAAAGAAACTCAAAAACTGGTGGATCAAAGGTCTTCCATTGCAGGTATGTATGCACTTTTTACTTTATTCCAAGCGCAAGCTCCTCAGCTTTTTGCAGATATTGACCGCGCAAAGGTTAATGCTCTCCAAATCAAAATGCAAGATGTCAATAATGCAATGAATTCTCTTATTGGCTCCGTTTTTATAAATAACTTCAATGCTTTTGGTAGGTTCTGGCAAGTTACCATAATGGCAGAACCCGAATTTAGAGCAAAGCCTGAAAATCTTGCCCTTATTAATGTGGCCAATACTAAGGGCCAGATGGTTCCGCTAAGCACGATTGTGAATTTCACCAATACCAACGGGCCCAATATGGTCATTCGCTATAATTTATATCCTGCTTCGCAAATAGTAGGAATCAATTTGCCTTGGATTTTAAGTTCTGCAGATGCAGTAACAAAAATGAATGAAAAATCACTCGAAGTTCTTTCCCCCTCGATGAAAACCGAATGGACTGGGCTAAGCTTTTTGCAAATCATGGAGAGCCAAGACCTTCGCAATAAGTTGGTATTTCCGCTTTCTGTGATTTTTGTGTTTTTGGTACTATCAGCCCAGTATGAAAGTTGGGGTCTGCCTTTGGCCGTAATATTAGTGGTTCCTGTTTGTATCTTTTCCGCACTGATCGGAACGATCGTAGGAAGGACTGGTATCAACCTCTTCACCGAAATTGGGTTAGTGGTACTTGTTGGGCTTTGCAGTAAGAATTCGATTTTGATCATCGAATTTGCCAAGCAATTGCATGAAGAGGGAAAATCCGTGACGGATGCCACAGTTGAAGCCTGCAAACTTAGGCTAAGGCCCATCTTAATGACTTCCTTTGCATTTATTCTAGGTGTGGTCCCACTTGTAATTGCTCAAGGAGCGGGCTCTGAAATGCGCCAGGCTTTGGGCGTTGCGGTTTTCAGTGGCATGCTTGGTGTTACAGTCATGGGTATACTTTTCACCCCGGTATTTTTCTATGTCATTGAATCCATTGGCAACCTCCCCCTATTTAAAACCAAAACCGCAAAAGCAATTAATAAAGGTGCCACTAAGTTTATTTCAATCTCCACAATGGGATTACTTACTACATTGCGCAAAAAAAATCTGAACAAAGGTGGGGCGGAATGATATCTCATTTCTTCATCGACAGGCCGATCTTTGCTGCTGTTTTGTCGATTGTGATTACCATCATGGGAACTGCAGCACTCACCTCACTTCCCATTGCTCAATACCCGGATATTTCACCCCCCACGGTGATCGTAACCGCAAGTTATCCAGGCGCTAATGCTCAAACAGTGCTTGACACCGTTGCAGCGCCCATCGAACAGCAGGTTTCGGGCGTCGAAAACATGCTTTACATGTCTTCCCAATGCGCCAACGATGGCAGCTACACTTTGCTGGTAACTTTCAAGCTAGGTATGGATGCGAACATGGCACAGGTTTTGGTGCAGAACCGTGTTTCGCTTGGGCTTCCCAATGTTCCCGATCTGGTTCAAAGAGAAGGTGTTGCTGTCAAGAAAATCTCTCCTAGCATCATGATGATTATCAACATGTTTTCTGAAAAAGATCCGCAATCTAAAATACCATTGTATAACGATCTTTATATGTCTAATTTTGCCACCATCCAGATTCGCGATGAATTACTTCGCCTTCCGGGCGTGGGCAATGTCACCTTTATGGGCCAACGCGATTACTCTATGCGGGCATGGCTAAACCCTGCAAAAATGACCGCCCTCGGCCTTACTGCCGACGATATTATCTCGGCTTTAAGCCAGCAGAATTTGCAAGTTGCAGCAGGATCCATTGGGCAAGAGCCCGCCCCCAAAGGCCAGCAACTCCAGCTAATCATCAATACCCTAGGCAGGCTTTATGATGTAGAACAATTTGAAAATGTCATTATCAAGGTGACCCCGCCCACAACCGACGACCCGGTTTCCACCCTCGTCAGATTAAAAGATATCGCCCGGGTAGAACTTGGCTCACAACAGTATGACCAGATTTGCTCCCTCGATAATCAACCCTCAGTTGCTCTTTCTGTTTATCAACTTCCGGGTTCGAACGCTATTTCCACAGCTAACGGCATATACGAAAAAATGAGCGCTTTAAAGAAGCGCTTTCCTCCAGGCTTGGATTACAAGATTGTCTACGATACCACACCTTTTATTAAAGATTCCATCATGGAAGTTTTTAAAACCCTAAGGGATGCAATCATCCTGGTGGCACTCGTGGTTTTGATATTTTTGCAAACATGGCGCGCAACTCTCATCCCCCTTATTGCTGTACCCGTTGCAGTGGTCGGAACATTCGCAGCAATGGCTGCTCTTGGTTTCAGCTTGAATAACCTGTCACTGTTTGGCTTGGTACTTGCCATCGGGATTGTGGTGGATGATGCAATTGTAGTGGTGGAAAATGTGGAGCGCTGGCTGCATGAAGGACTTTCCCCACGGGATGCTGCACGAAAAGCCATGACCGAAGTAACAGGGCCCGTCATTGCAGTTGCCTTGGTTTTATGTGCTGTCTTTATACCTTGCGCATTCATCAGCGGAATCACCGGCCAATTTTTCAGACAATTTGCCATCACCATTTCTGTCTCCACCATCATCTCGGCATTCAACTCTCTAACTTTAAGCCCTGCGCTCGCTGCACTCTTACTACAACCAAAAGGCGCAAAGAAAGACATCTTACAAAAAACACTCGACTTTTTCTTCGGGTGGTTTTTCTTACTATTCAACAAAATCTTCAACCTTGGAACAACAGCATACGGCGGCACAGTTCGACTTATGCTTAAACTTTCCGTTCTGGCACTATTAGTTTATGGCGGGCTACTATATGGAACTTATCATTACTTCAAGATTACTCCCACAGGATTCATACCACCACAAGACAAAGGATATCTGTTGGCAAATGTGCAGTTGATCGATGCTGCATCGGTCCAAAGAACTGCAAGAGCTATACAAAACATCTGCACAATCGCTGAAGAAACTGAAGGGGTAGACCATACTGTGGGTATTGCAGGGCAATCCTTGTTAATCGGGGCAAATGCTCCAAACTTGGGCTCTGTTAACATCATCCTAAAACCATTTGAAGAACGAATCAAAAAGGGCCTGACCAGCGAATATATAAGTGCAAAGATAACCCAACGATGCCGTAAGGAAATCCCAGTTGCAATGGTTAACTTATTCGGCCCCCCACCCGTAGACGGGTTAGGCACAGCAGGCGGGTTCAAAATGATGATTGAAGATCGCGGCCCTGTCGGGCTGGAAAGTTTACAGAAAACTACCGATGGCCTTGCAGTAGAGGCTAATAACAGCACCATGCTTCGAGGTGTTTTTACAGGCAGCCAAGATGACACTCCATGGATTTATCTGGATATCAACCGCGACAAAGTCATGACTCTTGGCTTGCAGATGCAGGATGTCTTTGAAACTTTACAAGGGTTCCTAGGGTCATATTATGTGAACAACTTTAATCTTTTTGGCAGATCTTGGCAGGTAAATGTGATGGCAGATGCGGATTTTCGCCAATCAATAAACGACCTAACGCTAATCAAGATCCGCAACAAATCGAATCAGTTGGTTCCCATGGGTGCATTCATGAGTTTTAAAAACGCTTCCGGCCCTAACTTTCTTATTCGCTATAACATGTACCCCGCAACCGCATTGTACGGGAATAATGCCAAAGGCTTCAGCTCGGGTCAATCCGCACTAGAAATGGAAGCTATTGCCAACAAGAATCTTCCTCGAAACATGGCTTTTGAATGGACAGAACTTTCATTTCTCCAATTCGAGTCAGGCAATACTGCAACGATCGTATTCGGCCTTGCGGTGATATTTGTGTTCTTAGTACTGGCAGCACAGTACGAAAGCTGGAGCCTTCCTTTAGCAGTTATATTAGTGGTTCCCATGTGCTTACTATCAAGCTTGTTGGGGTTACAAATATTTAAGATGGACATCAACATTTTCACGCAGATTGGATTTGTTGTTTTGGTAGGCCTTGCCAGCAAGAACGCAATCCTCATTGTGGAATTTGCAAAGCAATTATTTGAGCAGGGCAAACCTTTAAAGGAAGCTACCGTGGAAGCTAGTAAACTAAGATTAAGGCCAATTTTAATGACCTCGTTTGCGTTTATTCTAGGTGTGGTACCTTTGGCGCTTTCAGAAGGCGCGGGTGCAGAAATGCGTCAGGCTCTAGGCATCGCAGTTTTCTTCGGCATGCTTGGAGTTACATTCCTGGGAATTTTTTATACCCCAGTTTTCTTCTATACAATCTTGTGGATCACAGGAGCAAAAAGGACTGCCCCACTCGAAAATCAAACCTCTGTACAAAACCCTACCCCTGACAATAATCATCATGGCTGAGTTAGTTTTTTATGTGTTTCTAACCTAGGGCGTAAACCAAAAAAGTTAACTCCGGTGCCGCCATCCGGAGCGCACAAACCTTTATCAAGTGCCTTAACACAAGGCATACTTTTTATCTTATAATCATCAAAACCGTTTGGTTTAAAATACGGATGAACAGGCGGGCAACTCTTTATTTTATAACAATCATTACCAACTGTTTTAAAGTATTCCAGAGCAATTGGCATGGGTTTGGTTTTGTAATCATCCGGACATTTTGGGCACCGAGTATCCGATGCAATTAACGCATCAAGCGAACCAAGCAACACCATCATGCCAATCATTAAACTTGCTAATGAACGCATCACTTTTTGGGTTCCTCTAGCTTGCTTTCGGGCACAGGGCGAAGTATTTCGGTTTTGGGCAAAGGCAATTCCTTGGGTTCCCCTGCAATTGCTCCACCTTCATTGCATCCATCTAATCTTACCTGCCAACCACCACCTAATGACTTATAAATATTCACCATCCCTCGGGCATGGGTTTGCTGATAAAGTGCTAGATCCATATCCCGCGATATTCGCTTTTCCTGAACTAATGAAACCCTGTTAAAATCCGCAGTGCCTGCCTTATATTGGACAATTACTATTTCACTTGCCTTACGAATTGCAGCAACCGAAACTTCCATTTCCTTGATCGCATCTCCACTCTTTACATACTCCACGATGGCATTTTCAACTTCTTTCCCTGCATTAACCAGTGAATACTGGAACTTGGCAACATTCACCTGAAAGTTCGCATCCTGCATTTTCACATTGTTCAACAATCTTCCATAATTGAAAATATTCCAACTTAAGCCAGGCCCAATTGTGCCATAAGCCGCAGGGGAAGTAAACATTGCTGTATTATTCATCGCGTTATAACCAAAGGAACCATTGATATATAAATGGGGGAACAGTTCCGACATTGCAACGCCAATCTTGGCGCACTGGGCTGCAGCTTGCCTTTCTGCCATCCGCACATCCGGCCTTCGTGTGATGAGTTGTGCAGGTATGCCTACTGCAACATCTTTAGGCGGAACGGGAATGCCTTTTTTTGTTAACTTTTTACCCAGGTCTTCTGGTGAAATACCTAGTAAAGTGCAAAGTGTATTATTTTCTAACCGCTGATAACGAAGAAATATATGAACCGAAGATTCGAAATAACTTAAATCGCTCTGCGCTTGATCCACATCTAATTCACTGGAAAGACCAGCAGTAAACTTTGCTTTGGCTACCTGCAAACTAATTTTCTGATACTCAATGTTTTCCCTCAACAATTCCACAACCCGCTCACAATAACGATATAGCACATAATGTTCGCCAATATCTCCCAACATCGAAACCATTACTTCATCATAATTTTCTATTGATGCATCAAGTTGATCGCTGGAAGATTCAATTGCTCTTCGATAGCGACCCCAGAAATCCAGCTCCCAAGCCATATTGAATCCAAAATTATATTGAGGGTAATAATTATTAGGGATAAGGGTTATACCCCGCGATGATCTATTTGCAACTGCGGTGCTTACACCATATTGGGTAAAGCCACTTTGCATACTTTGGGATTGGGGCATGAATTCCCCTATTGCAATTGCAAGGTCAGCCCGAGATGCCATCACCCTGTAACCAGCTTGTTTCAAATTCAAATTCTGTTTCGTTGCAAAACAAATCAATTCATCCAGATTAGGATCGTTAAAATTCTTCCACCAATTCCTGTGTTCTTCAGGATCGGTCCGAATACGGATATCATCCTTATCAATCCAATCAACGGAAACTGGTGCGGGCGGCTTAGAATACTCCGGCCCCACTTTCATTCCATGGTCCCAATACTCTTTCACTGGGCCTGGAATACAACCGGTCAGGCAGAGCGAAAAACCCACCATTAGAGTTACCCAGAACTTTGTATCAATTTTCAATTCAGCACATCCAAATTAAGGAAGCTTCATCTCGATGCTACAATCTGCATCCTTGTATTAATCGGCAAACTCCCGCCAAAGAAATAATGAATTTATCTAATTTGATTAAAGTTGATATAACACGACTTTTTAAAATCGGCTTAAAAGTAAAAATAGGGGAGATATATAGAGTGGGATTTTAGCCCCGTTCTTTTTCTCTGAATCTTTAATTATAATTTAACTTTTCTCATTAAAACTACCTTTGTAACCCGATTAATTACTACAGGTTACATAATCGTCACTACTGGATTGAATCTTGGTTTTTAAGTTCTCCGAGCGTTCTGGTACCCAATACACTTTTCACTTATTGAAAAGCGTAGCTTTATTGTTTGTTATGCTGGGTGTTTTAATGCTCGTTTCTTCTTCCCTACACGCACAAGATCCAGCAGAAGAATTAAAGCTTTTCATCAAAGCCCAACAAGCTAAAATGGATGAACAATCTAAAGTTTTAGAACAACAAAAAATACTAATCCTAGAACAATCAAAATTACTTAAACAACAAACCGAGACTCAAAATCAGCTCACCAAACCCGAAATCCCAAGTTCACCTAAATTTTCCCTAGAGCCCAAAGAACTCCAAAAACTTCCCAGCCTCGAAGAGTTAACAGACATTACCAAAGAAACCACGCCTAATCGTCGCGGCCCTAATTGGCCAGTCAAAGATAATGGGATGATGGCCACCTGGGGAAAAGATGGCAGACTCACCTTCGAATCGGAAGACAAAGCCTTTAAGGCACGCATAGGCGGGCTCTTCCAAATGGATTTTGGATTTTATAGCGTTGATCCCTACACCCAAAAACTATTGCCCGATATTGGATTACAGCAAGGTTCTGATTTTAGGCGTGCAAGGTTACGAAGCGATGGCAATTTCTACACCTACATGGAATGGGTTTTTGAAATGGACTTTTCAAGGGCCTCAGACAATCGAAGAGATATCCTAACTGCGCCCGACCCCAATGTTACATTTAACAATGTTTTTGTTGGCATGCACAATATCCCATTTTTTGGAACCATCAGAGTAGGTCATATCAAGGAAGAATTGAGTTTTTACAGTGCAAGCAGTGGTAGGAACATCCCCTTCATGGAACGCCCTAGTGTTTGGGATTCCATTGAAGACCCCTACCTTTTCAGTAATGGCATCACCATCAGTAACACCTATTTGGAAGACCATGTTTATTCCTGGGTTGGTTTATTTCAAACTAACACGCGCACAGGCGCTTTTGCAGCGAGCGACACAGCCGAACTTGCATTTGATGCCCGGCTTTGCGTAATGCCTTTTTACGATGAGGAAAGCAATCACTGGTTGAACCTTGGCTCTACCGGTTCAGTTCGTGCAAATCCGGCAGATTTGTTGGGGGATAACAAAGGTCTCCCTGTGGCCACCTCTAATGTGGCTCCATTGGTTAGGGCAGGATCCTCTTTTCAAGTTCCCAACCTCATTAACACAAGGGCTTTTTTTACAAGAGATGGTACCGAGCTTTACACTTTATGTCTTAATTACGCAAACGGCCCTTTTTCGTTGGGTGGCCAATATAATGGCCAGTTTTTTGATAATGCCTATGTGGGTGGCCTGCCCAATTCCAACGGTACCCTTCCCGCAAATGTTAAACCCGTAGGTGATCTTTACTTTGATGGTTACTCCATAGAAATGCTTTGTTTCCTTACCAATGGCGATCATCGGGGCATCAACAAAATGGACCCCATGTATTCGCAAGTCATTCCGGTCAAGAATTTTTCTTTCGGGCATGGAAAAGGCGAAGAAGGAAGTGGAGCATGGGAGATTGGCACCAAGTTCGACTTCATCAAGTCGCAATTTAATGTTCCAGATGAAAAACCCCGTGGCGGCTATCTTAGTTCGATCACCCTAGGGCTTAACTGGTACCTTAATCCCAACGCATTTATCATGACAAATTATGTCTACACTACTGGTTTTTTTGGTACAAATGGGCCGGATAATGCAGCTTTTCACTCTTTTGGCAGCCGGTTCCAATTCACTTTCTAAACCATGCTTAATCACCAAAACTAGAAAGCGTGGGTTCGACTGCAGTTCCTTCTTCAAGCTCTCAAAGTATACTTTAACTACACTCACGCCGGGCACCGACCTTGATTCCACCAATCGGGCACCAGGTGCCTGATTCACCCAGCGCTCGATTCGATTAGTGATTGTTTTCTCTATCGAAGAAGCAGGCATACCGGGGTAATAAGTCAGTACTTGCACTGCAGGCGCCTTGAACACAGGCAGAATATCTATGGGAATACTTAAAATTGAAAGCGAACCCAGAATAATCAGCATGAAGACAAACGCTGCAACCATGTACGGATTACGAAGAGATGCCTTGATGAGCCACATTATCGTTAAGCCTTTCAGCTAAAAACTGATTACAAGCATTCGAGCAAAACGAAGTAGACCGCTATTACTCTGGCTTCAAGACTGAAAAACCCTTCGCTGGTTTGAAACCTTTTGTAGAATCGCCTATCAAATTGTCTCCCTGTAAATCCATCGTCCGTAAGCCGGAAGCAGTACTGAAATCAAGTTCTTTGAAGTTGACCCAGATGATATTAGGAGAAAGAGTGGATTCGTAATAAAAATTCCCGTTGGTGAGATCGATGACCGTACGCCAGCGGGTGGGGCTATTGTGCGGTTGGCCCGAAACAATTGCCTTGAGATCGATTTCTGAAAAAGGCTGTGAAACATTTCGCATCACGCTAAAAATATAAGCGACCGATTCACGATTATTTGAAGCTTTGGGTAATCCCTGCAAATAATATGCAGCCCGAACAAAACGATCTGCTGCAGCACTGCTTCCGGGCAGTGGGTCATTTCCGCCAAAGCCTTTATAGTTGGCCAATTTCTCCAATTGCTTTGAAAACACTGGGTCATTGGTCATCACCGTATGCTTACGGCTATGGTATACCTTTGGTTTTCCATTTTGATATTCGATGATAACAGAATCCCCTGTAGAATCTTCGAATGCCAAATGTGTACTTGCCTTCAATCCATCAAATTTAGTGGTAACAATTTGAAAGGGATCTTTCTCGAATGCAGCGGCAACTTCCGCAACAGAAGCAAAGTTATCCAGACAGTATTGCAACCAAACCCCCAAGCTCATCGCTGGTCGGTTTAGATCGCGGGCACCATAATCCGAAGCGCCAAGCCATAGCATATGCCCAGCAAGGCCTTTTTCGTTAACACCATCGACGACCCCCGCACCCTCGCGCACTAATGCCAACTGCCCGTACTTGGATTTCCACTTAACAGAGTTTGGGCCTACCAACCCATCCCGCTCAATTCCACGGGGGATGACAAAGAAATCAACCGCCATATCATTGATCCAGTCCATGTTTCTACCAACAGTCACAGCATGGCCATCGGTATTCCACAAGGCGCG
>Ga0209500_10002071_pt1 | contig 14596 bp, 24 predicted proteins | sample S_140212_EF_Meta_FD_187323 | JGI IMG/M metagenome (GOLD analysis project Ga0209500, IMG submission 187323) | Freshwater microbial communities from Lake Simoncouche, Canada to study carbon cycling - S_140212_EF_MetaG (SPAdes) (version 2) | ecosystem: Environmental > Aquatic > Freshwater > Lake ... | reverse complement strand
TGGTGTATAGTACACCATTGTCATCAAATTGTCAACCCGTTTCTTGCGATTACCAAACCGGATCCAAATGAAGTGTTATATGCGTTCTCAACATCAACCATCGGCTCATAGACAAAGAGAACATTAGCCGAACTGACTACGATCTCTTTGTTCTTTGCCATTGGTAGGTAATCAAGAAGGCCCATACTGGCTTTACCATTTGGACCAGGTTGCATCACAATAGCTGCGGGCTTTTTGATTGCGATATTATGTTGACCAAACGCACTCACTTTACCAATCACTTCATCGCCAGTAAAAAATCTAACGACCATTACACTTTCATCAGTCATATCATATCCTTATTTGGTTACACCTTGAATTTTCTCTTGTCCTCTTGACCATGCAGCGATACCAAGAACTGCACCCATTGCTAGATGGAACAAACCAGCGCCTTGTAGTGTTAGTGGGCTCCACTGAACGAGTGGAGTTTTTGTCATAACCTGAGCAACACTCCATGCAACAGGAAAAATAGCCATGTCTAAGCAACAAATGACCATATAGCACCAACCCATTGCAGGGCGCCACTTCTTGACCATCCAATCTTCATTCTGCTTTGCGTTCTCTGCTTCCCACTGTTTCTTTTCCAGTTCAATCTTAGCAAGCTGAGCTGCTTCGGATAACTGTGGGGCCGCAGGTGCAGACGCTACGCGAGGAGTAGAGTCCATATATGTAGTCGGAATAGAAGCACCTGCTCCCTTGGTTGCAGGTGGTATTTCATCCATCGCAGGCTTTGCGATAGGTTCGTCAGTTGTGCCAAACTTTGGCATCGGTGTCTCCTTATGAAAAGATTTCTAGTGCTGCTTCATAATGAGATTTACGATCTTCAAGACCGATTGTGCCACCGTTGATTTTTTTAGTTACTGTTAGAATATCACCTTTGTCGGCCCACTGATTTAGTTCGCGTGAGTCCCAGAACCAACCGGCTGACCATGCAGCACCTTCTTCGGTGCTTAGCCATTCGGTTGCTTCCTCGAGAGGCCATCCCATATCAGCCGCGAAGGCTTGATAGTTTGATTTGCCTGTCAGTTGGATAAGCCCACGCCCGCAGTAGCGGAAACCATCGCCAGAATTTTCATCACCGTTACCCATGCGCGAAGCATAGACACGATTGGCAATTTTCTGTGGATTCTTAGCGAACGGTGCTGGGTCTACTCCACGAAAATACTTAGGGAAAATTACCTTCAAGCGGTCTGCTGAATAGTTTAGGTTTTCCTTGATCGTTCTGAGACCACCAGATTCATGGCCTACCTGAGCAAGGAACATTGAGATACGTTGAGGGGTATTGATTTCATAGAAGTCCATTACATCATTTAAAGGTTCCACATATTTCTGAATAACATCTTCGCCCGTATCTTCGAAGAACTCATTCAACTGTTCGAATGTAATAGCCATAGTCACTCCTTATTGAGTTACTTTCTATTTAGTGTCGTTAGTGCAACCATAGGAATCTCACCGCGATATAAACCAATGTCAGCCAATTCTCTATCTGACAAACGATTCAATTCGTCCATGGCCTTATAGTACTTGCGTGTTTCTTCTACTCGCTGTGCGAGGTAGTTGAAAATATTTTGCATGTGTCTTTCTCCAAACGGTAATAGCGAGCCGGTCTCCCAGCTCGCTTACATAATATAGAATTCAATGGGTTGTAATTAGTCGATGTTGATCTTCTTAGGCTTCTGGTTCTCTGGTACGATGTTTTCCAACCACACCTTGAGAATACCATTCATCAGTCCAACATTGTTTACCACTACGGTATCAGCGAGAGTGAATGTGCGATTGAAGGCACGCTCTGCGATTCCCTTGTAGTAGTAGTACTCTTGAGCTTTATCCATATCACTGGAATCTTTAGTGTTACCAGAGATAGTTAGCTTACTACCATCGAGAGTCAGCTCGATGTCTGTCTTTGCAAATCCTGCGACAGCCATTTCGATGACGTACTTATTATCATCGACCTTCTTGATATTGTATGGAGGATATCCAGGAAGGTTCTTACCGATACCATCCAACTGCGAAGATAGCAGCTTGAATGTCTTATCAAAACCGATAGAGAATGGATCAAATGCAGCGAGTTGTGCGTAGTCGTTCTTAGTCATAGTATGACCTCCTATTAGGCAAGGTTGATTATGTGACCCCGAGGGCATCACGGTTTTATTTATATGTAGCGAAGGAGATATATCCCCAACACTACACATAAATTCAAGAAGGTAGAAGCTGCGTCAATCAAGCAATCTTTCCGCGGTTCTTACCGATGTTGTATTTAGCTTCCAGCTTCCAATCATTCTTCTCCTTGTGTGTGAGAATTTTGATCTGGTTTAGTGAAGCGATAGGATCTTCTGAGGCCTTAGGATCAACAAGGTCAATCAACTCCCATTCAGCGAGTAGATTTGCGATCTTATTCCGACGGGCTTTGTCGTCATCAGAGAAGTTGGTTGGCTTACCATCAAGCGCGAATAGTTCCTTGAAGTGGACCACATAGTAGCGGCCCTGCTTATGGAAAATATGACAAGATTGATAGAGTGTGGATTTTTCTGCGGACGCGACACCGATGCGGCTAAGCGTTTCGCGAATCTTTAGGAAATCTTCTGGTGTCTTTAGTCGTACCTCAATCATGGATTCAATAATGGATTGCATTGTGTTTACCTTTTGCCAAGTAGCAACCTGATCTGGTCTACTTGGCTAGGTGTCAATACCGTCAGTGCTTGTTTAGCTTCTGAACGACCATAGCCGAAGAACTCCATAATCAGGTCGACAGAATCGTTCTTTTCTTCTTTTTGCCACTTGGCAAATTTACGGTTCTGTTTCCTGATTATATTTATAAAATACTCATACTGCATTAGTTTGTCCAGGTGGCCACGCTGGTTCATCTCGTTGGCATACAGTATGCAGTCTTGGTGATACGATAACGACCGGTTGGTAAGAAAGGGCACGTATGCCTTTTCCTGTTCTTCACCATGCCCACGCATCATGTTTGATTGCTTAGGCTTCATGATGGAATTCACATAGTCAAATGGATTGCTCATAATTTAAACACATTCGTTGTATCTTGACTCTTCTCATTCCGATTTGCGTTCTGGTTAGATTGGCGTTTGCTACTAACTACAGAAAGCGTATTGATATGATTATAGTTCAAGCTTGAGTGAAAGTCAAACACGTCCTTGCTCATATCGTTTTTACCAACTTTACCAACATTCCAACAACTAACACCGGTTCTACTCAACCGCTGCTCACACTTTGCCATAAGTGGTACAAAGAAGCCATTTTTCCATGACTCATAGGAATTATGATTGGTAACCGATTGTGTTTTCTCGTGGTTGTACACTTCAACGTCAAAATACGGCGGACTGGTTATTACCATATCAACTGTTGGAAAATCGTAGTCGTTCATCTTTAATGCATCGTCGTGGAATATATGAACCTTACTATGAATGTTGAGATATGTTGCCAATGCCATTAGATTATTATACGTCTCGGTGTTGGGTTCAAATGCATAGTAGTTCGCACCAGATGCAACTGTGCCGATCATTCTACCACCCCAACCAGCACACGGATCCAATACATTCTTCGGCGCATATTGAAGACAAGCAAGCTTTGCCATCTGTGGACGAAACATGGTGCTTTTCGTCATACCACAACAGAAATATATACCTCGTTTCAACTCAGATAGATATGGAGTTGAATGGGACTGTCTATTCCATCTGAGAATTTTCTCAAGATTCGGTGCTTTCCACATACTGCGAAAGCTAACACCTTTACTATTTTCAATCTTGAAAAAATTTGGAAAGAAATGCTCGCACAATTTCATACCAATTCGTGATGTTGAATTGATATAATTGTCGCTAGTTATCCAGTGATTAAGTTTATTCCAATCATCGTGAAGTTGCTTGTCGGTGTATTCAATATGGAATGAAACGTCTTCCAGCTGCTTAGCTAGATTACCGACAACAGAATCAAATACCTCGTCCGATAGATTTCTGGTTGAGTATCTTCTATTCAGAAAGTCGTTGATATCTAACATAAGAATAATTCCACTCCTCTCGGTGGTTTAGTCCATGCGCTGATGGACTTAACAAAAGGCAATCTCATAAACTCTCTCACGCGCACGGGACCAGATATGATGAAATCATCATTGTTCATACTGTTACCGCCCTGAGCATGTTGAAATGGTCCATGATTTTGAGTGAAGCCAATATGATCTGCGAAATCATTCTTATCGCACCAAACAAATAGTGAATTATCTAGATCAACATTCAACCCACAAAATATGATCCGTTCCCAATCTTTCCCAACAGAGATATGATTAAAAACAAAATCATTTGGTTTTACTTTTTGGAGACTGAACTTGATTTCAACTTTCATACCATCAATTGTCTTATCGTGACCCATGCTACCATTACGACCGGATATAATTGATCCTGCATCTCTCATATATGATGAAACGAGTGCTTCACCAACTTTACCTTGTTGAGTGTTATGTAATGAGAAATAAAATTCAAAATCAGTTCCTTTCCACAAATTAACTTTGTCTTCAAAGCTTTGTATAACATCCTGAACCAAGTTTGAATTGACCGCTTCTAGTAGTTGCTGTCTCATTTAAATTCACAATCAATCATAATCTGCGTCATACACGCAGCGAGGTTGATTTCTTGGTCAACAACAAACGCAGCCTTGTACTGATAGTCAGCCAAAATCAGAATCAACTGCGGTACAGAATTCTGATCTAGGATATCATAAGCGGTATCATACAGAGAACGGAACAGAGTATTCACATCCGCGCTAGAGTTAGCGCCAACCCACTTTCGCATGTTCTCGAACTCGCGGTTCTTCAAACACTTGACAAGCTCGCTGATATTGGTATTATCGACCGACGCAAGAATACCAGCGTCAATCTTACCACGCGCAGCATACCTCTGAAACTCATTGAGTACACGCCGCCAATCAGGCAGATGTTTCTTGATTACCTCTGCGACAGCACCCTTATCATACTCAACATTCTCAGTCTCAAGGATCCAAATGGCTCGCTTCATAAACTCAACAGCAAGACCACCAAGCTGCTTCTTCTGGATCTTGAAGTCTACAACAGCGCACCGAGAATGTAGTGGTTGGATAATTCGGTTCTTGAAATTGCAGGTGAGAATAAATCCACAGTTACTTGAGAACTCCTCCATGAAGTTTCTGAGTGCGGGCTGTGTGGAACTAGCGTTGAGGTAATCCGCCTCATCCAGGATAACATACTTACGACCTCCACCAAATGATACGGTACCTGCATAGTTGCGAATTTCATTTCGCAACGTGTCGATGTTACCATTCATCGACCCATTGATAATTAAATAGTCAGCATTGATCTCGTCAAGCATAGCGCGAGCGACCGTTGTCTTACCGACACCTGCGCTACCTGCGAGCAACAGATTTGGAATGCTACCATCGTTTACGAATTGTTGGAATGTTTGTTTTAGATCATCAGGTAGAATGCAATCGGCAATCTTATGTGGTCGATACTTCTCTACCCAGAGAAATTCTTCACGCATGTTGGCTCCATCAGTTCCAAGAAGACACAGAATATCGCTGAAGGATTTTCTGTTCCTCTTCGGTCATTTCAAAAATTTCACGCATACCATCTTGCTTGATCGGAATAAGAATCATATCGCGACCATCTTTGGTGGTATACTTATTGTATTGTAACCCATCTTCTGGAAAAATGCAATACACTTTTCCTGCGCTGTAGTGTTTTTCTTTTGCGTTTGGTACAGAAACGAAAATCAATCGACAAACATTTTGGCATTTGCGTAACTGATTTGGCTTTATGGTAAATGAATCTCGGTAGACGAATGGAACCTGTGTCTTGACTTCTGCCCACTTACCATCTATCAAAGCATCTTTGTAGCTATCATATTGGTCAATAGATGCCTTAACCTTCATACCCTGTTCACTATACCAATTCAACACAATACTCTCGCCCGCGCGGCCGAGCTTAGACTGCTTGCTATCTTGTGTCATTTCACATATCCATAACGAAAGATGGGGGCTTTCGCCCCCATTAATTAGGCATCAAAAGAAGAACCAGATTCCGTTGCAACCCAGTAATGACAGATGCCATCAGTGGATGCAAAGTATGCGATACCCTTTGAAGATACCTTCACATCATAGTCCTTACCACCCATGACCTTAAGATTATCAACCTTGAAGATCATCTTATAGTTCTTCTCAGCCGTTCCTACAGGGCTCTTGAAACGATTCGTGGAATCGCTCCGTGAATCAATAGCGCAGAAGTATGCGTTACCATGTTCACCGAGAAGAGCAATTTCTGGCAGAGCGAGAAGCGAAGCTTGACGCAATGCTCTTTGAAGCTTCGCTGCTTCCAGAACAAAGGCTACATCAACCGAAGGTAGAGTAACCTCCTTGGTAGGAAGACTGGGAAGAAGCTCTGCCTTTGCACGAACGATATCAGAGATATCGCCACTTCCATTTGAGATGGAGATGAACGTGTCATTGACAGAGATATCGGGGTTTTCATAATCGCTCAGAACGCCAATGAACTGAGAGAGATCAAAGACACCAAATTCAGTGTCAATGGTATCTTCAATCTTTACCTTAGCGAAGACTGTCTTTTGTGGTGAGACCGTCTTCAATTCAGAGCCAGCAGTAAACAACATGCTGGGATTGATTGACGCAAAATTCTTCAATACGTCAACCGTAGACTTAGAGATTTTCATGGTATATTCCTTCACTCAATTTATTCATAATAGCAGGTGTGAATGCGAATGTCAAGTTACTTCTTCTTAGATGCCATCTGATCGAGGTCAGCAGTCGCACCAGCGCCAATCTGAGCCAGATCAATGAGAGAACCAGCAAACACATATGAACCCATGTGCTGGAGCTTCATCCATGGGCAGAGCCATGTCTTAACGTCAATGTCCCACATCTTCTGACAGAACCAATAGTCCTCTGACAGATACCGCTTAGACTTAGGATCAATCTCGGCCTGGAAATACTGCATGATTTCGCGTGTACCATCAAAGTGCGCGGTACGTACATGGTCTGGCAGATATTTGTACTGAGGATATGCAGCCGCAAACTTTTCCAACGCAGAACGCTGGATCATCATAAAGCCAGTACCACCTTCAAGCACCTCTACAGGTTCATCAAGCGGAATGGATCCAGAACCCTGCTTAGGATTGAAAACATAATCGCCAACATACTTCTCAAGGTTCTCTGGATCCTTATCAGCAAAGCCACGATCTACAGCCCGCTTGATCTTTTCCCATGCGATACACTTCTTAGGATACGGACCGCATACGATTTCCTTATCGTTGCCAGCTTCCGCAATGACCGACAATGCAATAACATCATTTGGATCAAAGCCAATGTCGGCGTCGATGAACATCAAGTGAGTACAATCAGAACGCAAAAATTCGTCCACGAGGTAATTTCGCGCACGAGTGATTAGGGATTCGTTGAAGAGGTAATAGAAGCGGACATCCATGCCATACTGTGCAGCCATAGATGCAAGGTCAGCAGTGGACTTGGTATACGAACCACCACACATACCGCCGTACATTGGTGTGGCAATTAAAATTTTACGCTTACGCAGTTCTTCAATAGAAACAGAAACTTCATATGTTGACATAACAACTCCATGTTAAATTGCAGTAGTATATATGGAAAATTAAAGCTGTTCTGCCGCTTCTTGCTGCTTCTTTTTCCAACGACGAATGGCCTGGATTTTATCCAAGCGGCGCTTCATGGAAGGCTTCGTGTAATGTTCGCGCTCGGAAAGGTCTCGCATGATACCATCAGCTTGAACTTTCTTCTTCAGGACGCGCAATGCACCATTGACATCATTGTTCCGAACTGTGACACTCAGACCACGAAGATGGGCGTAGGGAATTTCATCGTTATTCAATTTTAGACTCCATTAAAAATAGGGTGAGGAATGCTCCCCACCCTATATAGCACAAATTAGGCTGCGATGCGGTAGTAAAGCTTGCGCTCGCCATTTACCTTGCGGTAGTTGCTGTAGATTGTGTGGCTTTCGCGAAGGTCACTAACACGCTTATAGATACCTTCCTTAGGAATGCCAGTGAGCTTAGAAAGCTTAGCGACAGTGACACCAGGACCGGTGTTGTTACGACGAAGGTGCTTTTCAATCAAGGACATCTGTGACATGTATTTCTCCATAATTTAAGTTATATTAGTCTCAGAAAGAAATTTCCTGAGACTTCTCCGAAGCAGCATCGGCTGCGGGAGTGGCGGGGATGGGGTTGATCGTAGGATCAACCTTGCTATAGAGATCAAGGAACGCGGTCTTGGTCTCTTCATCGAAACGGTTAATGCAGAACTTGATGGCCTTCATGCGGTCACCAAGCATCAGGTAGGTCTGCGCGATATGCACCAGACGGCGAGTAGAAATGAGTTCATCAATTGCACCATCAGCAAAGGTCTTGCGGATGATTTCAGACCAGACGGTCAGATGGTCAATGAACGAAACATCAGCCTCGGGCAAATCCTTGCCGAGATAGTTGACGAGGATCTTCTTTTCAATCTGGACAGTAGGATATTCCTGCTCCACCGTGATCGGGAAACGCTCAAGCCAAGCATCGTCAAGCATGGTAGCTGCAACATAGCGACCATCCTCAGAGCCACGGCCTTTGGTGTTAGCAGTGACCATCACATTGAAGCCATCAGCAGGCTTTACAATCTCACCAGTCTTCTTCACATAGTAAGACTTGCCTTCGAGAATACCCTGGAGGCACATAGCCTTGCCAGGATCAGCACGGTCAGCCTCGTCAATCAGAAGCAAAGCGCCAATTTCCATTGCACGGAGCACCGGGCCTTTCATGAACTTGGTCTCGCCATTGATAAGACGAAAACCACCGATCAGATCGTCCTCGTCGGTCTCACGCGACATCTGCACACGGATCATTGCGCGCTTGGCTTTGCTGCAAGCCTGCTCAACCATGAAAGTCTTGCCGTTGCCAGAGTGACCAGAAATGAACACAGGGAAAAACTTACCAGATGCAATGATCTTTTCGATCATCTTGAACTCGCCAAACGGCACATAGTTCTTGTCCTTCTCGGGCACCGCAGCATAATTATGCTCGGACACTGCGTTAGGATCAAACTTGGTAGTGGTAGCCACTGGCTGAGCCTTGCGAATGGGAACGATATCGGCTGCCATAGCAGCAATGGACGTGGTATCTTCAACGCTAGGCGCGCCAACCATCGTCGGCAAACGATACTTGCCATGGCTAACACGATATTCATCAACAAAAAGCCAGCTGAGAGTGCGGATATCCACACCAAGCGACTCCGCAAACTTTAGCACATTACCACGCGCAACCACTGCGTCAGTGCCGAACTTGCTGATGGCTTTCTCGAGGAACTTGGACTGATTGGTATGCATTGGATCACCTCATCTCATCATCATATAAGTATTATAGCATTGGTAAGCTGGATTGTCAACCACTAAATCCGTTCGATGGTAGGCTTACCAACGAGTCCAGTAGAAGCCAACAAACGACGCATGAAATCAAACGCATCCTGGAGATAACGGAACTTTACCGTCTCGTCTGACAGAAGCTTGTTTTCATCCTTGAGTGTATATGATACTTTGAACATAGCCATCTCCTTTTGTCATCATGTTACCATTATAGTTGGTAATGAGGGATTTGTCAACCCCTCATTTTTGCTTTGTATTTATACAGCAATTTTGTCGATAAACTTAGCCAACACAACACGGGACGTACCGCGCTTGGATTGTGCGTTGGCAAACGCGGTTTTCAGTTTACCCTTGGATGAATCCGCAGCAATATCACCCATGCCAGAACTCTCGGTACGCAAGTCTTTGCCGCCCTTGATATAATAGAACTCATTGTGACCATACAAGCCAGGCACAATTGCGTACTGATTAGAACGGAAAGACTTAGCCATCAGGTCAGCATCGAACCAGTTGGCACCAGCATATTGTGCGCCTTGTGTAACGTCACGGGCACTGTTGGTAATGTAGAAACCAACAAGATTGACCTTCATCGTATCACGGATGAGTTTGGCATACATCGAAGTAAACTGGTGGCTATGCTCGAAATTCAAGCGGATTTGGCGCTTGCTATGCTCGTCGGTGAGAAACGTGGTACGGTTGTTGTTGATAGAAGTACCAGCCAAATGGCCACGCTGACCATTCTGCTTGTGCAGAATATATGATGGATGATCGGACTCACCATCGGTAATCGTCACCATGTTCACAATCTCGAGGTTCTTCTCCTTCGTGAACTTGGTAATGATATCGCGACCCAGCATCAAGGAATCATTGAACGGTGTTGATCCCAGGCTGAGGAACTCAAACGGGTCGCGGAATTTATTGAAGATAACATCACGGACATAATGCTTCACATTATTATAGCCAGCAGGAACCAGATCGCATGTGGTATAGTTCTGGATCATACCTGAAATAAGCAATGTGGAACACATGAAATTAAAATCACGCAGGTTCATGCCCTCGTGAAACAATTCCAGTAGTGACAGTTCCGTGTTAGGGTATACGAAATGCTTGCCAACACGATTGTCAATGTTACGCCATTCCGTATTGATTTTAGACCGCATATCGTGGTATTTCAGAGTAGCAGGATGTTTATATCCTGCACCAGACAAGCTCGTCGAGAAACCATAGATACGGTGTGGGATGTTAGCACGGCGACAAAAAGTAGCCAGGGTAATCATCTGTTCAACCGCACCGCGGATATGCCCAGACATGGAACCCGACAGGTCGAGATAGACGACAAGCCCGTGGTTCTTGCCAGTCGGCAGTACCGTGAGACGACGGAAGATATCCTCGCTGAACTTATAGCTATGGATCTTTGTCGTATCAATGGTACCAGTCTTGGATTGCTTGCTACGGGAATAGGCCGTAGCAGCCTTCTTCATTTCGAACTCCTTGACCATATAATTGATGGCATTGTTATTGTCGCTGCGGAACTTGGAAAACACACGACCAGCGAAAGCTTGATAATCAGCCGCCTTGCCAAGGTTGATATCATGCTGAGCATACTTCAAGATATCGCCATACTTCACAATGAAATTGGACGAGTCGATATCCTTCGGGAACACCACATAACGGAGTTCCCTGCCGAGCATTGTAGGATCAACCAAATCTTGCATCTTATCAGACAGAGCCTTATCAGTGGTAGCCTCTTCAATCATACCATTGGATTGCTTGCGGCCCTTAGACTTGTAGCCATCATCTTCGGTTTCATCACCGTCACCGGATTCCGACTCGCCGTCGTCACCAAGTTCCTCGGCGTCTTCCCAATCGTCACCTTCCTCACCGTCGTCATCATCAAGGGTACGGGTAGAAACGTCACGCTTTTCTTCATCCAGGTCTTCCTCTTCCTGCTCAGCCTTTTCTTTGGCAAAAGCAAGGAGATCATTAGCAAGCTGGACGGCCTCATCCCATGTGTGGATGTCCTCAGCCCGCTTTACAAACACCTGTTCTTCATCCGAGAACGGCACCTGCATATGAGAACCAACCTTGAAGTAAAGGTTGATACGGTCAATGGTTGACAGTTTATCGGGATTGGTGGACTTCACATTAAAGAAATCCGACTCAAAAAGCCACTTGTAGCCATCGTGAAAATCACGGCGCGAACCGGGGAACTTAGCCTTAATCTTACGCTCAATCCGCGCGTCCTCAACCACATTCAGATAACCCTGGAATGTGCGCGACACACGGCGACCGTCTGATTCCTCAACGGCGTCAATAGCACCTTTCCAGCCATCGCACGGAGTCTCAAGGGCATGCCCGACCTCGTGAAGCACCAGCAGATGATACAGGCTCTCGGTCATTTCCTGCCACATAGGCAGACGCAGAACGCGGTTCTTAACATCAAAAGACGCAGTGACCACGGGTGCATGTTCCACAGCAATGTTCTCAGCGGCAAGCAATTTAGCCAACTTGTCAAGCGCGCCAGGCGATACCAGTTTCTCAGCCATTACCTTCTCCTCAATTCATTATGTATAGTACCACATGGCGCGCGGTTTGTCAACTAGCAATCTCGGTCATAATCTTGCCATTCTTGCATCTCGGATGGCTGACCATCATCCTCATAATCATCGCCTTCGTTAATCGCGTCAATTTGCATGACACATTCCAGCATTTCATGCCAATATTCTTCGGCGTCAACATCACCGGTCATTTCAGCCATGCGGATCTGATCCATTATTTCGGCGTAAGAAAAGTCCATCTCAATTCTCCTCAGTCGGAAGCCCAATCGTCCAGTTTGTAGTTCCAATAGTCGGCGTAGTTCTTGGCTTCCTCAGCCACTTTCTCTACCGCCCACGCCTTAGACTTGAAACCCTGTCCGTCTTTAGCGGCTTCGAGTTGCTTGATGAGAGCATCAATACCCTCGTTCATTTTGTGTTCCAACTGGGTCATAGGATTCTCCTCAGAGGTAAACACGGCGGGTGTTGTCGGTGTCGGCAAACTGGTTGGTCACGCCACGCTCGGGCCGAATGCCAGGCTGCACACCTTCAAAGCCAATCTGTTCGGCTGAGAGGTAGTTATAGCCACGGTAGGCATCATCGGTGAGGAGTGAAGACTCCAAGAGAACGATAACGCCGACCCGCTCATCCCGCGTGGACGAGGGCGAGGCCAACAGACGGTTGGCAATCTCGGTGAGAGTGGAAGCGCGGACAGTTTTGCGAAGGACTTTTCTCATGGTTGAACCTTTCTTAGATGATGCCGGTCCATTGGACGTTGGGATAATCGCGGAGCACTACATTGCCGCGGGCCTTGTTTTTCGCAGGCGCTTTCCAGCTGGCAGCTTTCAGGATATCGCCTTTGCAGAATTTACCCATATCGGTCATGCAAATGAAAGAGTGAACCGAAGCATTGGTTGTGCCAGCATACTTGATGACCTTCACATAGCGGCTGCCAATTTCGTAGGACAGGGTGCGGTTGAATTCATCAACCATCTCAGCGGTCCAAGGAGAGTTGGCATGTTCGCCGCGGAACTTGAAAGCGGCGTAATCAGCGCGGATGGCTTCAAGGTAGAGGTCGAGCTTGCGAATAGAAAACATGGTTGAACCTTTCAATTAGCGAGCAAAGCCACAGTTGGCAAGAGTGGTACGCTTACGACCCTGGGTCGCGACGGAGCTGGAATGACGGAACGTCTTGACCTTGACCTTAGACGGAGTGCAGTTGGTCACATAGCCACCGTTAGACAGGAACTGTGCAATAGCGTCTTGGGCGGAATCGCGAAGGGCTTGACGACGGTTCGGGTTTGTTGCTACGCTCATGGTGTCTCTCTTGTCTCTCAATTCATCTTATATTCTTATAATAGCAAAGAACCATGCCATTGTCAAATCGACAAAACGCAAGCAAAATCAATGACTTAGGAATTTGCGGTTCCTAAGTCATTGAAATTACTCGCTAATTATTTTTGATTTTTTTTCGGTTTTTCCGATTATTTTTGTAATTCTTTTATTACATAAGTAACAAATTGTTACAATCACTTCTTTTCCAGAAAGCGGGTCTACTGTTCCAGCATTGCGTTGGTACCTTTTCGTACCCGTGCGCTTTCAATGTAGCACCAAACGCCCGACCCGCCTGAGAACCAGACATGGTATTGCCAAGGTGCAAATAGGAATCGAAATGCCCGATAGCATCGGAATTGAAGGTGTTCGCGAATAGCAGGTATTTTGGCTCACAATCTTTTAGCACCTCGATCAGATGTTCGATCGGTGTTTGGATATGCTCAAAATACTCGGACGCAAAAATCAGATCGGCTTTGAGGCCCTTGTGATTACCGCGCATCTGAAATGCGTGTAAATTCCCGAGGTAGCTGGACATGGCATATTGACTGCTACCTTCAAAGTTGGTACCATATACATCCGCTTTCGGAAAAATCTTTTTCAATTCAACGGTGGTATATCCAGAACCACAACCAAGATCAAGGACAGTACCAACACCGACCATCGACTCGACAATGCTTTTACCAAACATAGACCGAGACGATTGGATGTCCTTGAGATACCGCTTTGAATATTTTGTCCAACACAACCAGGTCTCGCAGAAATAATACGGGTCAGCGTAGACCGAATAATCTGGATTCTTTGGATCAATTGCGAGCGAAGCATACCACTTTGTCTCAAGGCTTGCCATCTCTACGGTATCACCTGGATTATATGGCTTCTTATCGTGGCGCTTGACAGCCGCTAGTGCTTCTCTCCTAGCGGTGTCAATATCAATATCAGCGAACTTGGCACATAGATTTAAATATTCATCAAGCGGTGTCATATTATCCTTTGAAGTCGGTAACCAGTTCCATACCATAGTTGTTGATGCCTGTTGGAATCTGGACATCAGGCTTCATAATCAATTTATTCTTTTTGAACTGGTTGTAATCCACGTAATGATGGTGACGACCAAACCGAATGACCTTTGTCGTAACGTCTGGGTGCATCTGATAAAGCATTTCAGATTTTGGATCAGTACCCTCAGCAGCATAGAACTCTGCGGTGTTACCACCACCGAGCGTCTGCGTTGCAGCTTTACCCTGCAAGAATG
>Ga0209500_10002070_pt1 | contig 14600 bp, 20 predicted proteins | sample S_140212_EF_Meta_FD_187323 | JGI IMG/M metagenome (GOLD analysis project Ga0209500, IMG submission 187323) | Freshwater microbial communities from Lake Simoncouche, Canada to study carbon cycling - S_140212_EF_MetaG (SPAdes) (version 2) | ecosystem: Environmental > Aquatic > Freshwater > Lake ... | reverse complement strand
AGATCAAAAGGTAGAAAACTTATTAGGTGTATTGAATTGGAAGATTGCTGAGAATACACAGATCGCTACTACATTTGATAATTTGTTTACATTTGAATAATGGCTACATTAAAAGAATTAGTAAAATTTCGTAACGATCTGATCATAAGATCAAAATTTTTAACACTAGCAGAACCAATTGATGCAGTGGTGCAATTAATTAGATCAACTATCATTGAAAATTCTAACGTTGCCGAATCCCCTATACATGTTAAAATTGATCAAATGATTGATGAATATCAACAATTGAAGGAAAAATCATTTGTTATACAAAATAATTTTATAAGTGAAATCAACAGTATTAATCAAATGATTGATAGTGCTGTTGAAAATATCAACACAAGTAATACAATCAGTATAATAGCATTTAAAATTAATGCTGACATAAATCATTTAATTTTAACAAGAATGCAAAAATATGCGGATTGGCGATTCCCTGCTCTGAGATTAGGCTGTGGGTATGTAGGGCAGTGTCAAGATGATATTTTTAATGGAAACACCCAACTGTGCAATTTGTTATCTATAGAATATTCAAATGAATTGGTTGTGGGTGATCCTTTATATTTTTGTGACTCAGGCCAGGCACGAATTGATTCAGTCACTGAGCATTTTAACGATGTTTATCAAAAACGTATAAGGAAATATACTATCACAGATAATAATTTGTCAGTGTTACCGCAGAATCAATTTGGTTTTATTTTTGCCTGGATGCAATTTAATTATTGGGATTTATCAACCATAGAAATTTATCTACGCAAGATATTTGATTTATTACGTCCGGGCGGATCAGTGATGTTTAGTTATAATAACAGCGATTTGGAAGAATCTGCAGAGTTAGTAGAGAGAAATCTCATGCGACACGCACCAAAACGTAGTTTAATTAAATTATGTGAATCTATTGGATTTGAAATAGAAGAAAGTTATGATTTACCAAACGCAGATGTAAAAATAAAATATATCAGTTGGTTAGAAGCAAGGCGACCAGGAAAATTACATACAATCAAATCACTACCAGTTTTAGGAAAGATCCTTGCAAAATAATTTCATCAAACCACTTGCAAGATCTAAATAAACCATATACAATACATTATCAAACAGGAGAATTAAATGAGAGACCATCTATTAGACATCGTTAAAAACACTTATGGCTTAGGCATTATTGACCTAGTTAAAGTATCAGGGACAGATTCAGAAACCAACATCGAAGCACTAGCAGAAGACCGCAGTGTTATTGTACAGGCTAAACTAAACGGACCAGTAGCAGAGTTCATTGGTACATTTGGTATGCCGAATCTAGGTAAACTAAACACTATTTTAGGTATTCCAGAATACAAAGACAATGCTAAGATTTCAATTACCAAACAAGATCGTAATGGTGAACCTGTAGCTGTGGGATTGCATTTTGAAAATGCCGCAGGCGACTTTAAAAACGACTATCGTTTTATGAGCCAAGAGATTGTCAATGATAAACTTAAAACTGTTAAAATGCGATCAGTAGCGTGGAACGTAGAGTTTGAACCAACAGTGGCTAATATCCAAAGACTTAAATTCCAAGCAAGTGCTAATGCAGAAGAAAATAATTTTACTGCTAAAACTAACAACGGTAATTTAGAATTATCATTTGGTGATCATAGTAGTCATGCTGGTAACTTTGTATTCCAAACAGGTGTTACTGGTACGTTAAGTAAAGCGTGGTCGTGGCCAGTTGCGGCTGTCATTGCCATCCTTAATCTAGCAGGTGATAAGAAATTTAGTATCAGTGACGAAGGTGCAGCACAGATCACTGTTAACTCAGGTCTCGCTACATACAACTACATCTTACCAGCACAGAGTAAGTAATGGATTTGGGTCGTTGGGTACACCTGGGGCATAGATTAGGTGAATGTTGGGTCGACGAAGTTCATAACAAGACCTACGTACATATACCTAAAAATGCCAGTAGTTTTATTAAAGGTGTGCTGATTGGTTCGGGCGGTTTTTGGCATCACAGTGAAACATTAATCAACAGCAACGAAAATTTGATTATGTTACGTGATCCTATTGATCGTTGGTTAAGTGGTATTACTCAATATCTACATAATAGTAAGCAGGATCTATCTGCAGACGAAATATTTGATAAGATTACGTTCGATGATCATACTGATCTACAGACATATTTTTTACAAGGTGTTGATCTGGGTCATGCTACTTTTATGTTTGTGGATGAAAATTTGCGAGCTAATTTAGCCAATTGGATTTATGATCGTGGTTATAGGACCAATGTCGATATCGCAATCGAATATAATGCCAGCAGTGAAGATGACCGCGCAACAACCAAAAATTATTACACTAAACTACTTAACCAAAACCCAGAATTTGTGTTAAAATTACAACAGCACTTTGAAGAAGACTATAAACTAATTGGTAAAGTAAAATTCTATGGAAATTGATAATCTAACCAGCAAGCAACTAGACTATGCTGTATTCTTGCCAGCATTGAGTGGCTTCTATGCTACCTATGTAGGCAAGCAACGACATGATCCTACGTATGTAGATCCAGCACGTATACCAGCAGACTTTGAAAATGGTATCGAAGGGCTTAACTGGCTTAATCCAGATGCAGCCTACTTTCCATATCATTGGAGCCTGTATTCAGCAGGTCATGCTGAGTTAGATGTGAACAAACACAGTCCAAAAGAAGATATGGTTAGAAATAGAGACCGCTCACGTAGTTTTATCTTAGGTGATAGCGGTGGGTTCCAGATTGGTAAAGGTGTGTGGGAAGGTGATTGGAAGAATCCTGCCTGCCCTAAAGCACAAAAGAAACGTGAGCTAGTGCTTACTTGGATGGACGCATATATGGACTATGGTATGTGTTTAGATATTCCAGCTTGGGTGGCTCGTAGCCCAGCAGGTGCTAAAGCCACTGGTATTAGCACCTATGAAGAAGCAGTACAAGGCACATATATCAATAATGATTGGTTTATCAATAATCGTACAGGTGCTTGTAAGTTCTTAAATGTTCTACAAGGTGAGAATCACGCAGATGCCGACGATTGGTATGATCGTATGAAGAAGTATTGTGATCCTAAACAATATCCAGGACGTCATTTTAATGGCTGGGCTATGGGTGGACAGAACATGTGTGACGTGCATCTAGTATTGAAGAGATTGGTGGCATTACGCTTTGACGGTCTATTACAAGAAGGTATTCATGATTGGATGCACTTCTTGGGTACAAGTAAACTAGAGTGGGCATGTTTATTAACTGATATCCAACGTGCTGTGCGTAAGTATGTTAATCCTAAATTTACAATATCGTTTGACTGCGCTAGTCCATTCTTAGCCAGTGCTAATGGACAGATCTATATCCAAACTGAGATCGAAGATCGTAGCAAATGGACTTATCGTATGGTTCCAAGTGTAGATGATAAAAAGTATTCCACAGACACACGCAGATTTAAAGATGCAGTATTACAAGATGGTTTATTTAAAGCATTTACAGAGAGTCCAGTAAGCCAACGTTGTACGATTAAAGATATCTGTATCTATAAGCCAGGTGACCTAAATAAGATTAATAAAGAAGGCAAGACGTCATGGGATAGTTTCAGTTATGCTATACAAATGGGTCATAATGTTTGGAGTCATTTGACAGCCGTGCAAGAAGCAAATCGTCAATATGATCTTGGACTTATTCCAAAGATGCTAGTACAAGAAACATTTGATCGTGTTTACTTTAAAGACGTAGTAGAAGCTATATTTGCTGCACCCGATCGTGCCAGGGCTGAACAGATCATCGAAGATCACAGCAAATTTTGGATGGCGATCATTGGTACACGTGGTGCTACAGGTAAGAAAACTGTCAACGCAAGTACTATGTTTAATAGCTTGTTTGAAAGTGAAGAAGTTGAAGAACATCACCCAGACGACAGTGGCTTAGATGAATCTAGTTTAGATAATTTAGAAACCCAACTAGGAGAGTAACGTGAATAAGGAAAAGTTACAACATCACCTTAAACATTTAGAAGACCGTCACGCAGAGTTAGAAAAGAAAATCAAAGACGGATACAGTCATTACCTAGATGATATACACCTAGGTAAAATTAAACACGAGAAACTAGGTGTTAAACGTGAAATCACTAAAACTGAAAAACAATTGGAAGAATATAGATGAAACGTGATTATACAGATGGAGTAAAAGAAGATATAACATTCTTTACAGGTGTAGAGATTGAACGGACTCCTGCCTACGGTATGATGACATTGTTTGTAGTAGGTGTACAACATGCAGAAGAAATTATTGCGTTAGCTAAAGAAAAAGATTGTAGACATATTTATTTTGGTGCTAATCAAAGTTTTCCCAAGTTAGCCACAGATGATGCTGACGCCTGGCGTCCGTGGGAGCGTATGATTGATCAATGCCTGACCGCAGGCTTATGGTGTACCCTAGATTTTGATGTTGCAGTAGTACAAGGTGTGCTAGAGTGTACATTTATTGGTCATCGTAGATTTATTCCACAAATTTCGGTAAAATTACCCTACTTGACACAGCTAGGATATAATGCTACAATTAAGCTAGACGATCTAGACTTTGATGCAACAAACCCTGGTGTTTGGTGCCATCGCCTACGTGATTTAACAACAACAGAGAGCTTTACTGATTGGGATCAATATGGTAAAGATGAGATTATAAAATGATACAAGCAGAACGTGAAAAGATAGATAGAATTATTCAAGCAAGCCAAAAGAAAGTATGGGTCACTTTCCAACGTGAAGGTATCCATTGTTTTCCAGCAGCCGCAACTGATCCTAAACTAGCAGATGTTGCATTCTTAGCTAGTCCACATCGTCATATATTCCATTTCCGTGTAGCAATAGATGTATTCCATGATGATCGTGAATTGGAATTCATACAATTTAAACGCTGGTTGGAATCATTATATGTAAATACAGTATTACAACTAGATTATAAAAGTTGTGAAATGATAGCAGATGATTTGTACGCACAGATCGCTGCCAAGTATCCCAATCGCGATGTTCACATAGAAGTAAGTGAAGATGGCGAAAATGGGTGTTATGTTGAGTATAACAATACTCGTCCTTTACAATCTGTCACTATCTAGGAGATATTATTGTGGCAAATCCAAATTGGGTAAACAAGTACCTACGTATGACCCCCGAAGTTCGTCAAATTTTCAATGACTTAGATGCATGGTGCAACTACTGTCGTTTCCGTATGATCAAGTATGATGAAGCTGACCTTTATCGTAGTCCAGAGTATAAAGAATGGATGGAACGTCGTAAGAAACGTCAACAATGGCAGGCCCGCAATGGTCATGTTAGTTATAATAATAGAAACAATAGAGGACAATAATGACTGTATTTCTAGTTGATCTAGAAAGTGTTGAAACAAGGTACACGGGTCAGTGGAAGACTCATGTACCTAATCTATTAAAGGAACAAGGACACGATGTATATATCATTGACGGACCAAGTGATATTCCAAATGCTACTACCCCTGGTGCTTTTCTTAATTTTGGCGGTACTAATATCTACAAAGCCCGTCAAGTTGAAACTATCGGCAGGTTATTTTGTGATGGTGCAGTTAGCTCTGGTGATCACTTTATTTTTACTGATGCATGGCATCCTGGAATTATTAATCTAAAGTATATGAGTGAACTACTTGGCATTCCTGTCAAGATTCACGCACTGTGGCACGCTGGTAGTTATGATCCACAGGACTTCTTAGGTCGTCTTGTTGGTGATAAGCCCTGGGTGCGTCACGCAGAAAAGAGTTTCTTTCATGCTATCGATTATAACTACTTTGCTACAGACTTTCACATTCGTATGTTTGAAGAGAATTTGTTTGCTGGAGAAGTAGATAAGAGTAAAATTATACGCACAGGTTGGCCGATGGAATATATGCAGCCAACATTGGAAATATTTAAAGAATTGCCCAAACGTGATCTTATCTTATTTCCACATCGCCTTGCTCCAGAGAAACAGGTAGAAATATTCCGTGATCTCAAAGCGGCATTACCGCAATATGAGTTTATTGTCTGTCAAGATACACCTTTAACTAAAGTACAGTATCATGCCTTACTAGCGACAGCTAAGATCGTGTTTAGTGCTAACCTACAAGAAACACTAGGCATCAGTATGTATGAAGGTGCACTACTTGGTGCTATTCCTTTAGTACCTGATCGTTTGAGCTACAGTGAAATGTTTAGTAAGATTTGGAAGTATCCAAGTGCTTGGACGGAATCTTGGGATAGTTATTTGGCACATAAACAAGAGCTCATTGCCAAGATTACGGACTTTATGGACAATTATAATGACTATGCTGAATATGTCCCTCAACAGGCCGCTAGTCTGACTAACAATTTCTTCTCTGCAACTAAACTCCTAGAAAACATTCAATAATGGGCTTTGAAAAGATCACAGAGTTTGAACGAGCACTAGCTCAGTTCACAGGTGCGCCATATGCAGTTATGACTGACTGTTGCACCCATGCTATCGAACTTTGTCTACGTTATCATCAGCATACACGAGTATTATTCCCTGCACATACCTATCTTAGTATTCCTATGACCATGCATAAGTTGGGTATCAGTTACGAATTAACCGACAAACCCTGGATCGGTGAATATCAATTTATTGGTACTCGCATCTGGGACAGTGCTAGACTGCTTAAACAAGGTATGTATCGACCAGGTCAACTACAGTGTTTAAGTTTTGGTTATGGTAAACCACTTGAGATTGGACGTGGTGGTGCTGTCTTAACCGATGATCTAGAAGTCTACAACACACTCAAACATCAATGCTATGATGGGCGTGACTTATCTATCAGTCCTTGGGAAGATCAAAAAACATTTAAAGTCGGATATCACTATAAACCCACTATAGAAGAAGCTGTGATTGGTTTAGAAAAATTACCCCTAGTGGACCAAATACCTAAATATAAAGAGTATCCAGATCTTAGAAATATTACGATCATTAGTTGACATAGACCTAAATAACCTATATAATATTAACAATACGGCAATCCTCTGCCTTAACATCGGAGATAGAAATTGAGTGATAAAACAATAAGCGAACGAATTCTCGAACGCATACAAGCAAGTAATACTAGATATTGGGCAGGCGACAATATTTCAGAATATATCCTAGACAGTGAACGTGCTGAACTAGTAGATGAACTAACAACTAAATTTGAAGGTGTATTAGATAGTTTATTGATTGATCGTCATGGCGATCCAAATAGCCAAGGTACAGCACATAGATTGGCTAAAATGTACATACATGAAATCATGTCAGGTAGATATGATCCAGCACCAGATGCTACAGCTTTTCCAAATGATTCGGAGGACCGTTATGAAGGTATGCTCGTGGTTAGAAGTGAGCTTCGCAGTATGTGTAGTCATCATCATCAGCCTGTCGCTGGTGTTGCCTATATTGGGATTATTGCCGCACAAAAACTTATTGGCCTTAGCAAGTATACTCGTATTGCTCAATGGTGTAGTCGTCGTGGTACATTACAAGAAGAACTTGCTAACGACATCGCAAGAGAAATAATGAAAGCCACAGGCAGTGAGAATGTTGCTGTGTATATACAAGCCACACATGGTTGCTGTGAAAATCGTGGTATCATGGCACACTCTAGTCTAACACAGACTACTGTACTCAAAGGTGCATTCAAAGATGATGGTAATACTAAAAAAGAGTTTTTTGATAACATTAAACTACAACAGGAGTTTGCACCCAGATGAGTGACTTAAAATCATTAAGTTTAGAATATTTTTATCATTTTTCATGCAAAGACTTAGATGCTGTAAGTCGTATGTTTGCGTCAGGCAGTGTATTACGTGACTGGGAGAATTCAGCAGAAGGCAAGGAAGATGTTATAGCTATTTACGAAAAGATTTTTAACAGCGTTAAATCTATTGCTGTTACTCCAAGAGCATTATATAAAGATGGAGATACTGTTATAGCTGAATTATTAATTAGCATCAATGATAATGAACAGATTTTAGTCACAGATATTATTAAATTCAATGAAGCAGGTAAAATACTCAGTGTCAGAGCATATAAAGGATAAGCAATGAAAAAATTATACGTAGATGATCAACAGATCCGTGAATACGTTAATAAAATCTCATATCAGATGTACAAGGACAACTGGCGTCCAGACTACATCGTAGGACTTACCCGCGGAGGACTTGTTCCCGCGGTATATATGAGTCATATGTTAGATATTCCAATGGAAACATTAAAAGTAGCCCTACGTGATGGTGAGGGCGGTGAAAGCAACTGCTGGATGGCAGAAGATGCCTTTGGATATTTAAGTGCTAGTAGTGTGCCTAGGCCAGAGGGCGAACCAACAAGTGATCCTAGTCTACGTAAAAACATCTTGATCTTAGATGACATTAACGATACCGGTGCTACACTTGATTGGATCATCGAGGATTGGCAAGGTATTAATTTGCCAAACGATCCAGCCTGGGCAGATATTTGGGGTAATAATGTTCGCTTCGCAGTATTGTTTGATAACCTAAGCAGTAAATTTAGTCGTTGTGTTGACTATCATGCTGTAACTATAAACAAGGCTGAAGAAGATGTTTGGATTGTTTATCCGTGGGAAAGATAATCTTGCAATTTTTCGATAATAATAGTAAACTAATAGGATGGCTAGCTAATATCATTACCGTTGTTGGGGTGGTATTTACTAGTTTTGATGTGTATCCACTCAACATTATTATATTATCTATTGCCTGTTTATTTTGGATCATAACTGGTATTGTTTGGAAGAAACCAGAACTATGGTCATTGAACGCTATTATATTTTTAATTTACATATATGGATTGATTAGATGAGTAAACTTAAAGTCAGTGAAATATTCTATTCAGCACAAGGTGAAGGACGCTTTATTGGCGTGCCTAGTGTGTTCTTAAGGACTTTTGGCTGTAACTTTACCTGTGGTGGATTTGGTATGAAGGATCGCACACAGATGAGCACTGAACGTGAATTTATCGATCCTACAAAATATCGTATATATGAAGAACTTCCTTTGGTCAATACAGGCTGTGATAGCTATGCCAGCTGGGATCCTAAATTTAAGAACTTTAGTCCACTATTAGAAATTGATGCAGTGGCTAAACGTCTTACAGATCTAGTACCAAGCAATAGTTGGATCATGCCCAATGGTAATGATACCCATTTAGTTATCACAGGTGGCGAACCATTGCTGGGTTGGCAACGTGCTTATCCAGAATTGTTAGATCATGAAGAAATGTTTAACTTATTGAACTTAACATTTGAAACTAACGGTACTCAAGAACTACATGAAGATTTTGCCAAATATCTAAAAATATGGAATCGTGGTAGCCGTGAGATAACATTCAGTGTTAGTGCTAAACTATCAGCAAGTGGTGAAGCGTGGGCTGATGCGATCAAACCTGATATTGTTCGTAGTTATGAAAAGATCGGCACAACATATCTTAAGTTTGTAGTTGAAAAGCCTAGTGACTTTGATGAAGTTGATCGAGCAGTAGCAGAATATCGTAAAGCAAAATTTAAGGGTGTAGTTTATATTATGCCTGTAGGTGGTGTGGTTAAAGTCTACGATGGTAATAAATTTAACGTAGCTGATGAAGCTATGCGTCGTGGTTATTATTACAGCCCAAGATTACATGTTGATCTTTGGGGTAACAGTTGGGGCAAATAAAAGGAAAATATGAGCTATCTATTTACAAGTGAAAGTGTCAGTGAAGGACACCCAGATAAAGTAGCAGACGCTATCAGTGATGCTGTTTTAGATTTAATGATGCGTGAAGGTAATAAGGCCTATCGTTGTGCTTGCGAAACACTAGTAACAACTAATCAAGTGATCCTAGCTGGTGAATACAAAGGCATTTACAATCACCTAGAAGTTGAAAATGCTGTGCGTCGTGTCATACGAGATATCGGCTATGAACAAGATGGATTCCATTGGGAAACTGTAGATATTAAAAACTACATGCATGGTCAGTCAGCTGACATTGCCTTAGGCACAGACACATTTGGTGCAGGTGACCAAGGACTTATGTTTGGCTATGCTACAAACAAAACACCAAACTATATGCCGCCAACTATCTACTACAGTCACAAGATTGTAGAAGCACTAGCAAAGTTACGTAAAGAAGGTGCTCGTTGGTTAGGCCCTGATGCTAAATCACAGGTAACATTAAAGTTTAACGATGATCATTCACTTAGTCACGCTGCTAAGATTGTATGTTCGACACAACATTCAGCAGACACGGATATAGACACGGTTAGAGAACAGGTAAAAGCAATTATTCTAACGGTATTGCCGGCAGAACTTATTACTGATGAAACAGAGTTTTTAATCAATCCAACTGGTCGCTTTGTTATTGGTGGTCCAGATGGTGACACAGGCCTAACAGGACGTAAGATTATCGTAGATACCTATGGTGGTAGTTGTCCACATGGTGGCGGTGCATTCTCAGGCAAGGATCCTACTAAGGTTGATCGTAGTGCAGCTTATATGGCTCGTTATCTAGCTAAGAACATCGTAGCTAGTGGTAAGGCCACACATGCTATTGTTCAACTTGCTTATGCGATTGGGGTAGAGCAACCTATGAGTGTTTACGTTGACAGTGACGGAAATAATAGTGAGCTTACTGAATGGATAATTACTAATGTAGACTTGACCCCAAAGGGTATTATTAATAAATTTGATCTATTCCGCCCTATCTACAGTAGTACAACTAACTACGGACATTTTGGTAAACCTGGTTTACCGTGGGAAGAGTTAGATTTATTCAAGGAATAATATGATAAAGAAATTAATCAATAACTTATTTGGTGTTAAGCCAGAACCCGCAGTTATCAAAGAACAAAAAATTAAAAAAACTCCAAAAGAGCTTGCTACAGAAGCAGGTGAACCTTGGGTAGAAGTGATTGGTATTGATATTGATAAAGATAATCCAGGTGCAGGTAGTTTTGAATTAGATTGGAATGATAAATTCGTAGCCAATCTGATCCGTGCTGGCTATCAAGGCAAAACAGATCAGGACCTAGTAGACAATTGGTTCCGTAGTGTTTGCCAAAATGTAGTCTTGGAAAACTATGAACAAGAGCAAGCTGATCCAGATAATCGTCCAAGTAACCGTAGAGATTTAGGCAACGGTAGAACAGAAGTTAGTTGACAAAAATCAAAAAAGAAAGTATAATGGTTAAATGAGATATCTACTTGTTGACACTGCAAACACATTCTTTAGAGCCCGACATTCAGCACATCGCCAAAGTGATACTTGGGACAAGCTGGGTTTTGCTATCCACGTAACCCTAGCATCGATCAATAAATCATGGCGTGATCAAAAGGCTGATCATGTTATATTCTGTTTAGAAGGGCGCAGTTGGCGCAAAGACTTCTACGAACCTTATAAGAAAAACCGTAGTGTAGCACGTGCGGCACTTACTGAAAGTGAAGCAGAAGAGGATAAGTTATTCTGGGAAACCTTTGATAACTTAAAAACATTTGTCGCAGAAAAGACTAACTGTAGTGTTCTACAGCACGGCGAATTAGAAGCTGATGATTTGATCGCAGGTTGGATACAAAGTCACCCAGATGATCATCATACTATCATATCCAGTGATACAGACTTCTATCAACTCCTAGCAGACAACGTTAATCAATACAATGGCATCAGCGATGAGCTCCATACGCTAAAAGGTATCTTTGACAAGAAAGGTAAACCAGTCATTGACAAAAAGACTAAAGAACCTAAGAAGATCCCTAACCCACAGTTTATACTTTTTGAAAAGTGTATGCGTGGCGATCCCACAGACAATGTATTTTCAGCATTTCCAGGCGTGCGCACCAAAGGTAGTAAAAACAAGGTAGGGCTTGAAGAAGCCTACAGTGACAAAGATAAGAAAGGCTATAATTGGAACAACATGATGTTACAGCGTTGGGTTGATCATAATGGTGTAGAACATCGTGTATTAGATGATTATGAACGCAATCGTGTCTTGGTTGACTTAACAGCACAACCAGATGACATAAAAGTTAAAATGGCAGAAACTATAGCAGCCGCACAGGTACCTAAGAACATGCCCATGGTTGGTGCACAGTTCTTAAAGTTCTGTGGCAAGTATGATTTGATCAAATTAAGTGACAATGCCAGCGCGATCAGTGAATGGTTGATGGCCAGTTATCCGCAGAAAGAACATGCATGAAAAATACTATGTCGAGTCGGTTATTTACATTTGGTTGCAGTTTTACCCGATACAAATGGCCAACTTGGGCAGATATACTAGGCCAAGAGTTTAATTTTTTTGAAAATTGGGGGTTGTGCGGTGGTGGAAATTTATTCATCTTTAATTCTGTTGTTGAATGTCTTATAAAAAATAATCTCAATAAAAATGATACAGTTATAGTCATGTGGACTAATATTACCAGGGAAGATGGGTACACTAATCACCATTGGCACCAGTTTGGTAATATACATTCACTATCCAAAAGAGATAAAAATTTTGATGATAGAGGGTATTTTATACGTGATATTGCATTAATATATGCAACAAAAAACTTATTAGAAACAAACAATATTCCATATATCTTTACTTCTATGGTGCCTATTACTAATACCGATCAATATTCAAAAATATATCTAAATAATACCAATGATGCGGAATTGTTATACAAAGATACGTTGGACTGTATCAGGCCTAGTGTATATGAATCTATTTTTGATTTTGATTGGAAATCCAATCCACTTAGTAAATCTTTTTTTGAATCTAAGATTGATGAAACTAGTCAAATTTTTAGTAGAAGCTACATTAAAGATGATCTTCATCCCACTCCGTTGGAACATTTAAAATATTTAGATTCAATATTACCAGAATTTTTTATTAGCGAAAAAATAAGAAAGTGGGCAACAGAAATTGATCGTAAATTAACAAGCAATGTAAATTTTGATGACTTATGGTTGCCTACCAATAACAAACCGGAAAGATTATGATAGCAGATGGCAAGTTCCTAGCATTAGATCTAGAGCTTAATCAACCTAGCGGCAAGATCATACAAGTTGGTGTTGCCATAGGTGATAAGAACACACGCTTTGAAGACTATGTTGTCCGTAAATGGTACATAGATCCACAGGAGCCTATCAGCGAATTTATCAATGACCTCACAGGTATAACTGATAGTGACATACGTGCAGAAGCATACAGTCATGAGCATGTTGCCCGTGAACTCAGTGAGCTGATAAAGGAACATAAGGTCTTTGTCAACCCAGTGACCTGGGGCGGTGGTGATAGTGTGGAATTATTGGCAGAATTCTGCAAAAACCATGCTGATTTTCCGCATTTTGGCCGTCGTTGGATCGACGTTAAGACCTGGTACACATACTTGATGCTGACCAAAGGTAAACAGCCTAGTGGTGGGCTAGCGTCAGCTATGGGCTATTTCAAACTACATTTTAAAGGTAAAGCACATAGGGCAGATGTAGATGCGGCTAATACTCTGGCATTGTTTTTTAACCTGTTAGAAAGACAAAGTAAATTGGAAAATTTACTTGACACAGCACGTGCGGTCTAAGTATAATATAGTATAAAGGAAAAATATGGCACATATAATTGATAAAACATTTGAATTCTGTTATGGACACAGAGTTTGGACACAGAAACTAAATGGTGAATATGCGGCAGACTTGAAGTGTGCTTGTCGTCACCTACATGGACATGAAGGCAAGATGCAGGTATATCTAAAGAGTCCAGAAGGCAAATTGGATCCAACTGGTATGGTAACTGACTTCCGTCACTTAGAGTGGCTGAAGAAATGGATCAACACTTATATTGATCATCAGTTTATATTAGATCATTCAGATCCATTATATAATCAGCTTATTGGCGATCGTAAATTGATTCCAGCACTTATTCCAGATACTACTCATGTAGCAGGATTTAATGTTTACTTGGGCGATCTAGAACCTGATACACCAGAGTATGAATACTATGAAGGCTTCTTCATTGTAGACTTTGTTCCTACTAGCGAAAACTTATCTAGTTGGATGGCAGATCTAGTAGAAGTAAAAATGAGTAAGTTAAACGTAACTGTTGACCACATTGATTGGTGGGAAACTCCTAAGTCAAGATCAGTATTTTATAGATAATGAAAAAAGAAGATATAATAGCAACCATAGCATTTGTCATCATGATAGCGTGTTCATTCGTACTATATTATATTATAAGAGAGATTGGACTTAAATGACTGCAACAGTGTTCATCTTATTAGCCTTATTTGGCATCAAACATTTCATCGCTGACTTCTTGATGCAGTTTGACTATATGCTCAGAGAAAAAGGCATCTATGGTGCTACTGGTGGTGTTCATCACGCCTTGGTCCATGCAAGTTGGACCTTCTTAATTCTAGTGTTCTTTTGCTCTGATGCAAATACAATTATCGCACTTTCATTTGCGGACTTTGTCTTACATTATCATATAGATTATTTTAAACAACAACTAAATCGTGGACTTACTCCAAAGGATCGTAACTTTTGGATTTGGCTAGGATTGG
>Ga0209500_10002069_pt1 | contig 14604 bp, 11 predicted proteins | sample S_140212_EF_Meta_FD_187323 | JGI IMG/M metagenome (GOLD analysis project Ga0209500, IMG submission 187323) | Freshwater microbial communities from Lake Simoncouche, Canada to study carbon cycling - S_140212_EF_MetaG (SPAdes) (version 2) | ecosystem: Environmental > Aquatic > Freshwater > Lake ... | reverse complement strand
CGGATTGGAAGTAATCTATCTTTAAATATTGGCCGATAATAAGCCGAAGTAAATTTTCCGGTTTTTTTATTTGTACGCGCTGCAACTGTTTTTACATCAGTTAAAACAGAAACTATTTTATTTTTTACCGCTAAACCGTTACCTTTTTCGTTAAGGTAATTTAATACGGTTTTAATGTCGCCTTCGTATAGCGCTTTAACAATATCATCAGGCAGTATGTCGCCTTTGCCAGAAGGCTGTGATGCGCGAGCACGTTCTACAGCAGCCAACATCTGTTGCAATGAACGACGCTCCGCATCTTGCAATAATTCTCTAGAAGATTCTTCTAACTTTTCTTTTTGAATTTGTTTCTTTACAGCGCGAAACGCCATGTCCAATTCAAGCGGAGAATCTACTTTGTTGATCGAAGCATAAAGCTTTTTGCTTTCATCTGACAACGAAGCCCAGTCAGGAAAAGAATAGGCCAATCCTGTTCTTTTACCAAACTCACTGCGCTCACGATTGTAAATACGCTTTGATTTATTTTCGCCTTCAAAAGTTTCTGACTTTGATCCAGCGCGATAGATAGCTAATCTTTCTGCGGCTTTAACGTGTTCTTCAGGCTTGCCTCTACCGGGACGAGTTATGTTTTCTTCAAAGTAAACTCTACGCTCATCATCAGTCAATTGTTTATATGCAGGCAAAATTGCTTCGTCTTCTCCTAACCCTGTGTTGTATGCTTGACGAGCTTTTTCGTATTCTTCTATTTGAAGATCAGGCGGAATGTAGGGAGTTACCTTACCTAATTGTTGTTTAGCAATAGTCTGTTCGCTAACTTCAGACAACGGTATGTTACTGATATTAGTCTCAGGATCTGTGCCACGCGCTTGCTCAAACTCAGCAGTATTCAAAAGTACTTCTGTAATACGGCCTTTTAAATCTTGAGAAGATTCGCCTTTTTTGCGTGTTAATCCATACTGCTCAGCTATTGCATCTACTTTATCATCTCGCGCAATTTGCTCGTTGGTGCGACGTGTAGCAGGGAGTCCATCATCTCCAAAAAGACTATTAAGCTCATCTAGCTTTTGTTGCGCAGCAGTTTTTACAATAGGTGCTGCGGTTGGAGTTGGAGGCTGTGGCGGTGCGGCAGGCGCTACAGTTGGGGCTGGGGGTGGTTTTTGTCCTTGCGCTTCTGCTTGCTTGGTTTGAGTGGTTTGAGTGCCAACGTCTGCTCCTGTGGGTTTTACAACTTGTGTTTCTGCTGGTGGTGTTATTGCAGCCTGCTGTCCTGCTGCTCCCGTATCAAGCCCTCCAGCATCTTGTCCAGTACTATCCACTCCGCCTCGTTCAGGTGTTCCAGTTCCTTCGGCGGGGGGTACATTATTACTTTGTGGTACAGATACTCCAGAGCCATCTCCACCTGCTCCTTGGTCAGATTTTGCAACATACGTTTCTCCAGCCTCAATCCTTTTGGCAAGCGCTTCCCGCATTGATGTAAGTTCAGCAGCAAGTTGTACATTTTTTGCAAGTTTTGCGGGTGGTAAAAATCCAGATTTATCTTTTATATCTTGTAATTCTTTTTGGCGCTCATCATACTTTTGTTGCTGTGCAGCAATAATCTGCTCAAGCTCATCTAGTGAGCCTTTGGGTGCAGTAATAGTTACGCCTTCTGGCGCTTTAAATTCAGGAGGTGGACGCTTACCAGCGGCAAGCAACTCTTCAAGCGTGCGTTCTTTCTCTGCTTCAGGAGCCGCAGTAGGCGCAGGTGTTACGGCAGGGGTTTGTTGCTGTTGATCAGCAGGTACTTCAGGCGCAACACCACCACGTCCACCAATAGCTCCAGTCACACCACCCAGACCCACTGCGCCAAGAGCCGCTTGACCAGCGGTTGCGCCCAGTCCTTGTGTAAGACTTTGGTCTGGCTTGACTTCGCGCAAGGCAAGGTTCTGTGTAAATCTGCCGCCTGTTTCTTCCAATACTTCGCTTGGCAATTCTTTGAGTGCGCCTGTAGCTGCACCCATGAGTAAGCCCTTGCCTGTTGTCCCACCGGCCAACACTCGCTCCAAAGCTTGCCCCCCGGGTAAATACCTATTAGCAATAAGAGACAGAGCCGCGCCCGATACACCGGAAGCCCTTGCCAGATTGATAGCAGCTTGCCCAGCTTGTTCAGGAGTTGCGCCCTTGCTTACAAGTTCTTTAACAACTTCATCGTAAGTGCCAGCACCAATGTCTGCGCCTTGCTGCACTGCACCCGTACCAATAGCGGCAGATGTGCCTGTGCGGATAGCCTCACGCTGGGCCACCTTCTCTGCGGCTTCTTTAGAGATTTGTCTAGCAGCTGCTTTTGCCAATACGTTGCCGGATGTAGCTGCGGCAGTAGCGCCACCTGTTAAAGCGGCAGGAATAATTTGTGGCAGTTGCTCTGCAAGGAATGTAGACAGCAGGGCTGGATCAGAAATAGTCTGACCAATAGCTGTTTTGAATGCTTGAAACTGACCTTGCTTTTCAGCGTTCTGCATAGCCACATCGCGTGCGGCTTCACGGGCAAGCAAGCCTTTGGACTTAAGTCCTTTGGCGTATTCTTCAATGTCTTGACCAGCGCCTAAAGCGCCTGTCTTAGAAAAGTCTCCAGTGGCTAGGCCATACAGTTGACCGGGCAACTGAACAAGCGAACCAATACCACCAAGACCCGCCGCGCCTAGGTCGCTAAATGCTTCACCAAAAGTACGCTCCTTAGAACCATACTGCGGCATTGACTCAATAATCTTTGCTTTAGCTGCTTCAGGAGACATCCCATCAGGGATATTTTCAACAAGAGTGCCATCAGGCAGTCGAATTGCATATGGCATTACGCGACCTTTTATTTAATCTTGTTGAAGTCTATTACTTTTGTGCCTGCTCCGGAAGTGCTTTGAGGCAACGTACCGATTCCGCCACCCCCAAGAATGTTTGTAGCTAAAGTTGCTTGCTGAGTTTTTAAATCAGCTAAGTCAGTTTTTAGTTTACCCATTTTTTCTACATCTTTTGGAGTTCCGTCCGGATTTGTTTGATATTTAATTTGTTGATCAAGTCCAGCAATACGCGCTTCCAACTTTTTATACGGATCAGAATTACTTAACTTTATTTTATTTGCGGTATCCATACTTGCAATTGTTGAAGCAAGTTTTTGATTTGCCATATCCGCTTTTACACTGGCAATTTCTAGTTTAGCGTCAACGTTAGCCATGCCAACTTTATATTGCATGTCTTGACTACGCATTTGTACTTGAGCTTGTAGAGTGTCACCAAGAATTTTTTGAGCAACTTGCAAGTTAACGCCCAACTCTTTCATGATGTAGTTCAACATCTCTTGCTTGGTCTTCTTTTCCGTTGCCTCTGCTGTACGAATAGTATTGGCTGTACCCACACGACGTGCTTCAGCAGTGCTTTGAATGTCTGTTAACAATTTGTTTTGTGAATCAGCAAACCGCTGATCTTCCAACATGTGCGCTGTTTTATTGGCAATGTCGCGTTCTGCTACTTGGCTCCAGTTTGCGCCGGGACGTGAGTAGGTAGCAAGTTGCGCCATAAAGTCGCGCTCTCCACGCCCTGCCTCAATCTTGGCTTGACGCGCTTTGTTGTCTTCGTACATCTGTTGCTGCTGCTTATCAAACGTACCGATGCCAAGAGTCTTTTGCAGATCAAGTTCATCTTTAATTTTTTGTTCGCGTGATGTGCCTTCTACAGACTTACGCGCATCTTCAATTGCCTTAATAAATTCGGCCTGTTGCGGCATGTTTTGCATTGCAGCCATAGTCGCAGCAATGCCTGTAGGCGGGCCAGCGGGGGCGGCAGGGGCAGGAGGTTTGCCAGTGGCAATGCCTGTATTTATAGCAGGTGGGGGTGGAACGTTTCTATTAGGTTGCAAAGCAGGATTCATATTCTGCGCTGCTGGAGGGTTAGCCGCTAAGCTTGCAAGCTTTCGAGATTCTGTATCAACTGCTGGCGCAGCCATAGGTGCAGCCATAGGCGCTAATGTTGGTGCTTCACCTCTGTCCAACATCATAGTTTGTGGAGTAGGGCGAGACACTAAATTGCTAATGCCTGATGCCGCAGCTTTCAAAGGATCTAACAACATCCTTGATAATGGGTTTACTTTGGCTGGCCCACCAGACACACCCAATGCAGCATCTTCAGTTGGAAGTTCTTTAACAGGAGCATCTGCTTCGCGTTGCTTCGCAGCTTCTTGAGCACCAGCAATATACATTTCTGTTTGCTTTTTTAAGCGCTCTTCTTCCTCGTCTTTGACCAACTGTTTCTTTTCTTTTACATCATTTGCAAACGCAACAATGCCGCCGGGGGCAAAGTTAAACATCTCAGAATCCATAGGCGCACTAGCTACACCGCTTTCTGCTTCAGGTTGCGCTTGAGGTTGCGTAATACCTTCAGGAACTGGCATCCGTGGTTGGCTTGCTTGCTGTTGCATTTGCTCGGCAGCTTGGCGTTGTTGGGCAGATTGCAGTGCGGCAAGTCCCGCAGCTTGTTCAATGCTGTCAGTAATTGTTCCTTTAGGCGAAGCTTCTTGCGCTTGCGTACCAATTTGGTTATCCAGAGCTTTAGTAAGTTGTTGTAAACGACTATCAACCAAAAACTTTTCAAACGGAGAGCTAGGATTCCGCAAAAGGCCAGTTAAATACTGTACCGACTCTTTGCTAGCTGGTAAGTTTTTTAAAGAATTTAATTGCTTTAGGTAGTCAATTTGACCGGGTTGAATCATGATCTATCCTCAAGTGGCTTTAGGAATAACGCCAAGATTTTGCAGCATCTGATACACAGTTTGCATACCACCCACTGCCTGTTGCGAACCTGTTTGAGCTTGTGGGATGTTTGACACAGTAGAAATTGGTAAGCCCTGCAACATAGATTGCAAGAATTGCACTTGTTTTTGTGGATAGTCGCGTTGCGTCAAAAACTCGTTGTAATCAGCAGTAATGCCTTCTTGTTCAATGCCACGTTGTTGTGCGCCAGCCGTACCCATCAAGTCAGCCAAAGTCTTAGCCTGACCTTGCTCAGTATTAAACTGTTGCATAGCCTTGTCGTAAGCATTTGAGTATCCAGTACCAATTGCTTGGTTTTGTTGTTGCAACAAATTGCGGTTATTTTCTGACTCCATAATGGCTTGACGACCGCCACCATAACCACCAGCTTGAGTCATCTTAGCCATGCCGGGTTGCGCATTAATTTGTGACTGACGACGCAACTCTTCTAATTGTGGTTGAAGAACAGACTGCAAGTATGGGTTCATGTACTGTTGGGCAATGCCTATATTTGGTGTAGTGGCTTGACCCCCACCCGTGCCTGTTGCACCCGCTGCTCCAGTACCAGAAGCGCCTGTCATACCCATTGGAGGGACACCAGCCCCAGCACCCATACCAATAGGTTGATTGGCAAATGTATCTGGAGCCATTGCTGGTGGTTGGTAAGCGCTTCCAGAACTAAATGACTGACCTAATTGACTAGGAAAAGTTAATCCACCGAGTCCTTGAAACATTTTGTTTTGTAGGTCAGACTGACCAGCCGTCATTGGGCCACCGTAAGTCTGATATGGGGTATTAGAAAGCGCTTGGGCTTTCCCCATCATGTCCGTTACATAACCGCCTGCCCAATCAGACAGCGTAGACATATTGGCAGATCCCGCTAATGGAGAGCCGCTTGACCCGGGTGTTGCTGGCGTTGTTGCTGGTGTTGTCATATTTACCCCTTAACTAGGAAGATATTTGTCTGCCTTAGTGTTGGCAGCAACATTTTTAATAGATTTCTTACGGGCCCCTTGAATACGATCCATCATGGCATATAACTTTTTAGCTCCAGCTTCTGTAGAACCATTGCCAATCTCAGATACTATACGTGCAGGGATTACAAATTCTCCATCAGCCAAACGTGCTGGTTGCTTGCCACCAATAGTAGCAGGAATGGAATCAGACACTCCGTCACCGGGGCCTTTGAGTAAACGTCCACCATCTGAATAACCGCCTAGCGCAGAGATACCACCAGCAGACATCATGCCACCAGCTGCCGCAGTGACCGTAGGCGCAGTAGTTACAGCAGGCGCGGCAGTTGCAACAGGGGTATAAGTCATTGGGGTAAAGTAAGTAACTCCACCAGAGCCGGGACGACGTGGCGCAGTACCAGCTGGAGCCGCAGAAACAGCAGGAGTAGTTGCCGTAGCAGGAGCCGCTGCCCTAGCTGGCACATCCACAGTTTGTGGAATGGGGTTCATTGTGCGCGAAGCGGTGTAGTTAGGAATGCCACCTTCGTAGCCTTTATATACGCCTTGACCTGTTTGACCGAGACCACCACCAAGGGCATTTATCAAACTGTACAAACCAGCAACACCAGCAAGTTGTCCTGCTTTACCTCCTTCGCCCGTACCTGAAAGCAGTTTGGTAATTAAAGCTATTGGGCCAGAAGAGTCAGTACCACCGCCGGTAATTTGTGTAAATAAATCAGCATTGCTAGTGTAGTTATTACCAAAGTTTGAAGTGGTAGAACCGGGGCTAACTCCAATGCTTGTTAGAAATTCATCATACCAATCCATGTCAACCCCTCAAAATTTTAATTAAATCTTCAAATGACGTATTTTCGCCCATGAGTTTATCGGCAACATCTAGGGCTGTATTTTGCTTGTTTTTTGCTTCTTGGGCAAGCTGTTCTAACTCTGGGCCAGGTTTAACAACACTGAGTGGCTCATACAATTCTTCTACCAACTCACCTTCTTTGGTGAGCTTTTGCTTTTTGGACTCAAAGTCCTTGCCGTAATAGAACACATTAGCAAGTTGTGGGATGCCAGCAGCGGCAAGTGCCTGTTGTACTTGCGGGAAGTTTAAGCCTAAATCCTGTCCAGTTACCTTAGTTGTTGCTGGAGTTCCAGTCGTTGTAACTACCCTAGTTGTAGTAGGCCCAGCAGTAGTTGTAGGCGGTATCGTTGTAGGCGGTACAGTCGTAGGCGGTATTGTTGGAGGTATTACCGTTGTAGGTGGTATGACCGTTGTAGGCGGCACAACTGTAGTTGTAGGTTTAATTGTTGTAGTTGGTGCAACAGTAGTTGTAGGTTTAATTGTTGTGGTAGGGCCAACCGTAGTTGTAGGGCCAGCCGTAGTTGTAGGTGGTACGGTTGTTGTAGGTTTAATTGTTGTAGTAGGTGCGGCAGTCGTTGTAGGTTTAAGCGTTGTCTCAGGAGCAAGCGTTGTCTTGGGGGCAAGAGTAGTAGCGGGCTTAAGAGTAGTCTTTGGATCAAGCGTAGTCTCAGGCTCAAACTTGAGCGTTGTCTTTGGATTAAGCGTTGTCTCAGGCTCTGGTTTGAGCGTTGTCTGGGGAGAAAGCGTAGTCTCAGGCTCTGGTTTGAGCGTCGTCTGAGGAGAAAGCGTAGTCTCAGGCTCTGGTTTGAGCGTCGTCTGAGGAGAAAGCGTTGTCTCAGGTTCTGGTTTGAGCGTCGTCTGAGGAGAAAGCGTTGTCTCAGGCTCTGGTTTGAGCGTCGTCTGAGGAGAAAGCGTAGTTACAGGGGCAACAGTAACAACGGGTTTAAGCGTAGTCTGGGGAGCCAAAGTTGTTGCAGGCGCAAGAGTAGTGGCAGGTTTAAGCGTAGTAGCTGGATATGTAGATGGCTTTAATGGATCAAACCCAGGGTTATCTAATGGATCAGGCCAAGTAGTTGGGTCTTCTATCTTAAAAGGTTTAGTTGTTGAAGGAGACAAAGTTGTTGCGGGTGCAACAGTAGTAGCCGGAGACTTAGTAGTCGCAGGATATGTAGATGGCTTTAATGGATCAAACCCGGGAACATCAATTGGATCAGGCCAAGTAGTTGGGTCATCAATTGTAAAAGGTTTAACTGTTGTTACGGGAGAAAGCGTAGTCTCAGGCGCAGGTTTAAGCGTTGTTGCAGGAGCTACCGTTGTTGCAGGAGCCACTGTTGTTGCAGGAGCCACCGTCGTTGCAGGAGCCACCGTCGTTGCAGGTTTTGTTGGTAAAACACCGGGTGGTAGTCCGGGAGGCTCAAACCCTATAATCTTGTAGTAGTCTCTTAAAGTAACAGGATTTCCATCCGCATCTGTGTAATAGACTTCATCTAATGTACCCTGCCAATTTTGAATTTCTTCATCTGTAGCAGTGTAATCTCCGGGTTGTACAACATATTGTGTTGTTACAGGCGCAAGCGTAGTAGCCGGAATTGGGGCTTTAGTTATAGCGGGGCCAAGAGTTGTAGCAGGGGAAGTCTTTAAATCATCTAACGTAATTAACCCAGAGTCACGCAGACGTTTAAGAGTTGCATCTTCATTTGTATCTATATTACCTGTATACGTTAAAAAATTTAACGGGTTTAATGGATTTGCCCCTGCAATTGAAATACCTGTACGTACTAATTGAGCAATTGAAGTACCAGATTTTGCCAATACACTTTCCAAAGCGCTAAGCTTTGATGCGTAATTAGGATCGTTGGCCGCAGCCTGTACAAGACGAAGCAGTGGAGCGTTGGTTGCCGCAGTTGCGCCGGATGCGGGAGCAGCTACAGCCGCTAAACCAGCAGTGTTGTAGCTATCAAGAATTGTTTGTGCTTGTGCAGCATAATCAGTAGCGGCTGAAGTTCCTGCAAACAACGTATTGATTTCGTTTAAGCGTACTTGATTACCATTAGCATCAACGCCAACTACAGGATTATTGACATCATCAACAGCAGCAATTGTTACAGACGGCGCAAGAGTTGTATTTGGCTGTCCGGTACTATTAAATAAAGAAACCGCTTGGCTTAAAGCATTGGGATTTCCAGATTCAGCAGCTTGTAAAACAGCAAGCGCTCTGCCAGCAAGCACTGTGTCAGGACTGTTAATTAACGCCCCAGCATTAGCAATAACACTAGCATAGTTACCGTTTTGTGTGGCTCTATACAAGTTAGCAGCGCTAATAGCATCTTTGGCTGTGTAACCACCAATTGTTAGGTTGTTTGCACCAAAGTAATTTTGCAGATCAGAATTACTCATTAGGGCTGTCAAAGCGCCAAAACCATTACCAGAACCCACTGCTTGACCAACACGAAGGCCAGTATTAATGTTTTCCATGCCCGGCATTAGCCCCGTAGCACCAATAGCCGCTTGCAGTAAATCGCCTCTTCTAGCAGCATCAGCAACATTTATTGCGGCAAGAATTGGCCCTGCGCCGGGAATAAAAGACAAACCAATTTTTAGTAGGTCTAAATCGCTAAAGGTGTTATTTTGACGACGATCTAATATCGCCCCGTCAGATTTACGAATAAAATCAATATAACCCGGAATACTTGAGGTTCCCCAACTTGCGTATTCTTTAGGCAATTGAGCAATTTGTGTCTCAATATCATCGCCTTCAATAACTTTTTGTCCAGCAGTTCCAGTTAAAGCAGTAGATGCTTTTGTATAACCAGTTGTTGTTGTAGGTGCAGGCGTTGTTGTAGGAGCTACTGTAGTTGTAGGAGCTACTGTAGTTGTAGGCGCTAATGTTGTTACAGGAGCTTGTGTAGTTACTATTTGAGTTGTAGTTGTAGGCGCAGGAGTAGTAGCAGGGCCAAACACCCCTGTACCCATCACAAAATCCATTGTTGTATCGTCTAAATTGTAATAGGCTTTAATTTGTGCAGGTGTCAATCCAGAAGCAGCAATTAGCGACGCTGTTGCACCGTAGTTACCACTAGCCCATGCTTGAGTAATTGCATCATAGGGATTAGCTGTTGTAGCTGGAACCGTTGTTGTAGGCGCAGGAGTCGTAGGCGCTACTGTAGTTACTATACGAGCCGTAGTTGTAGGTGCAAAAGTTGTTGTAGGCGCTGGGGTAGTTGTAGGAGCCAACGTAACTACTGGAACCGTTGTTGTAGGCGCGGGAGTAGTTGTAAGCGTAGCTATGCCTGTAGCCGTAGTTGTAGGAGCAAACGTAGTTACTGGAGCATAAATATCTGGTTCAAACTGTTGTGCAAAATAATCAATTGTTGTTGCTGGAGCAGATGTAACTACAGGAGTAAGAAGACTTTGAGCAGCGGCAACATCTGCTGCGCTAATACCGTACTGGGCCATTGCAGCTTGTCTGTCAGCGTCCGTTGCATTAGAAAACTGAGATGACCAGCTGTTAATGTTGTTATAAACATCGCTTTCAGTCATCCCATTAGATAACGCCCATTGCATTGCTTCTGAAAGCGCCATTATCCAACCTTCCAATTCGTTCCGTCAGAGTATACGGGCACTGCTACTGCGCCTCCGCCCGCTACTGTTGCTCCAAATGTGGGAGCAGTTGCATCTGTTACAAAAGACCTTGCGCCCTTGCCTGACGTAGCCGCACTTGGCAGTGTTGCTACTGTGTAGTTAATCAACGGAGGCATTACCCCGGAAGCGGTTAACTGCGTGTTTAACGCATCAACCCTATTAAAGTACAGACGCAATGCGTTAAGCATCTGGTCAAAATACTGCCGATCATATTCATTTGGAGGAAGTGGTACGTTAGGCGCAACAACTTTGTTTAACTCAAACGTGGACGTAATAATGAAGCTCATCGTCTGCCGTCCGGTCTGATATCAATACGGGTAGAGCCAAGCTGCCATGTGGTTCCAAGGTTAGAAGAGCCAACCTTCAAAATAAGCTGACGGCCACGCACCCTTGTGTTAATTTGACCAGTGAAGCCTTCAGTCACTGTGTACTGAGCGCCTGTCAGCTTGTCTACATTAGCTGTGGATGGCGTTCCTGTGCCAGAGCCTGAGTTTTGCATGGGGTACAGGGTATAAGTTACTTCGGGCGTAGGAGAAGCGTCAGAGCCTGAAAATGTCAAGTCAGGTAACATTCTCCAGACAAAACCAAATCTGTCGCCATCGTCAATGTCAAACTCAGCAGAAGAGATGTAAGCCTCAATACCTGCTGGCGTACCAGTCTCATTGTTGTCTAAGCCGTATTCTTGATTAACCAAGTTATAGCTGTACGTAGCGGCAACTGGGAAGTCGCGCAGGCCAGAATCCAGCCATGCTGTTCGTGCCATAGTGCCGTAGTACCAGACCTTCTCAAGGTAGTTGTACACCACATAGCGGTTAACAGTTAAGCTGCCAGCCGAGCAGTAGAACCACCAGACTTCATTAAAGCCTTCGTTGGTACTGGCAAAGACTTGTTGGTTCTGGTCAAGGTTAATGTCTTGGTAGATGTAGCGGCGCAGGTCACAGCTTAGTGTCTGTAAGCGGCCATCGTACAGATAGAACTTATCTACGCCCATCCAGTACACCACGCCTGAAGCTTGGGCGGCTGCGTTCTGACCCAGAATAGAAATGTTGTCACCCATCAACTGGCTAGACCAAATGACTGGCGGGCCAATGTACTGGAGAGAATATATAGCAGAGTCAGTCCATACCAAGATCTCTTGACGGGTCTGAATAGCGGTAATGATGCTTGAGCCGTGGGATAAAGTGACACTACCCGCCTGATTGGTGGATGATGGTGTCCAGTCAACCAAAGACTCCTGATCCGACCAGCGAATCAACATGGGACTTTGTACAGTAGAAGCGTAGTCATTACAGCCAAATGCAAACACAAAACGGCTTACGTCAGATACATAAATGTAGTTCTGGATGATTGGAGCATCAGACGAACCAGACAAGCTTGTGATGTTTACACCATTAGGCATGATGTAGTGCGTACCAGACTGCGATCCAGAAGTGTTAATAGCTGCGCCGCCGGGAGTCAATGACAGGTTAAATGTTGTGCCGGTAGAGCTTTTAACGTAGTACGTTGTGCCTACACTTAAACCCGTAGGCAAAGCAGACGGATAGCCTGAGTTGGTCAGAATAACTGGCGTGTTATTGACCAGTGAAATAGATGTAGTGACTACAGCAGAAGCACCAATGGTGACTGTAAAGGAGGCTGGCGACAAGCCAAATGATGCGTCCCAATAGTAAATTGGGCCACCACGATAGCCATAGATTAAATCTTCACCAAAGTTATTCTGGCTCCATAGACGCAAAGCAGCGTTACTTGTGCCACTAAAGCCCCAAGTACCAGAACCCCAAGCGCCTGCGCCCCAGCCTGTTTGTGGTGTTTCGTAAGCTACGCCAGTGTTAATTTGGTACACAGCAGATACTGTAGTGCCGCCACCTGTCACGCTAGATGTAGCGGTCGTAGATGCGGTAATGTTGTAAGTATCTGCGTCAATGAGAGTTATTTGGAACTCACCATTAAGGTTTAAACCACCCACTGTGGCTACATTACTGAAGCTTACATAATCACCATTGGCCGCGCCATGCGCCACGTCAGTGACCAAAACCGTGGCACTTGTGTTTGTTGTGGTGAAAGGATTGCTTAATACAGCAGCAGCCCGAATAGGCGTGATGTCGTAGTATTCGCCGCCATTTTCAAGGTAAAACTTAAGATTTGTACCTACGCCGATCAGGTTCAAGTTCTCAAGGGTGATCCAATTCCACAAAGAACGACACACACCGGCAAAAGTAAACACCGAAATACGTGCCCAGCCACCAATCTTTTCAGGTGTGCCTTGGCGAAACCGAACCTTGTCGGACTCATACCAGCCGTTCTCGTTGGTATAACGGGTGTTCTCCCGGTTAACTCCCGGCTTCAGTACAAGTTTCTTAAGTGCCATCGCTTAATCCAACAAAGCGCACTCAGCCGTGCGGCGTTTCAACAGACCCGGCAAAACCTTGCCGCCACCTTTAGTCCAGAGCATCAGTTGTTCTTTTGCCCCTTCCCAATCATTGGCATTGATTTTCCTCTTTAACGTGGAAGTCTGCAAGCGTCCAGTGCCCAAGTTATAACAAAAATCCACAATGGCATTGCACTTACGAACGTCAGTAATCAAGCCGGGGCAGTTACGCAGAACACCGGGTAGGTACGTATGCTCAAGCTCAATCATTAAAAGCGCCCTAGCCGTGGGTTCATCCATCGGAGCGTCTTCTAAAGTCACCTTGCGTTTGTCTGCGTAGTAGGTAGAACCATAGCCAATCGTAGCCACACCAGCCGGACATAAATATGGCTTGGCGCGGTAGCCCTCAAACTGACGGCACAGACTGGCGGCTAACTCTAGGTTCATATTCCGCGTTGCTTCAGAGTTCTATCGAGGAACCAATAATTGATAGTCCCAGACAGCAGGGCTGAGAAGTCAGGGGTCATCATGGTTTTAAAAACTTCTACGGCTGGCGCACCACCAAGCCATGCGTTCCATGCAAACCATACGTGGATAAAGCTCCACACAAACAGCACCCAGTATGTAACTACGGGACGTACAGATGCTGACAGACTAGCCACCCAACCGCCTGCGGCTTTGACCATCTCGGCCTGCTGGGTTATGGCGTTATTAAAGGCATCCATTACGCCTACGTCCATAGCAGCTTCACGCTGTGCACCAATCTCGGCTAACTTCTGCTGACCACGCTGCGCTTCCAAGTCGCATTGGTGTTTAAACATAGCAAGCTCGTGTAAACGTTCATTCTTCTTGTCAAAGAATTTCAACACTTCAGGAGCCATGCGGAACAAGCCGCCAAACACTGAACCTAGAATACCGCCACTTAATATGTCTAACATTTGTGATCCTTTTTCTCTTCATTTTGCATCAGTTTGATACCACTCAGGAACCCAATCATGCCGCCGATAAGAGTAGAAAAAGCGGGTGAAATCATCTTGAATATTTCTGCGTTGTCCACCTCTTTGGCCCAAAGGCCAAGCATAAAGCTGATTACCATAGCCAAAACAGAGATGCACAGGGTTGTGCTGACCATCAGCGTGACCCACAGAGTCAGCTTGTCCTTGGTGTCCATCGACACTTTCTTCACTGGTCTGGGTATCGGTTTTCTGGTCATACATAAATATCCAGCTTACGGTTGGTAAAAATCTCAAGGCTAAGTTGGTTGCGTTCTGCCTTCTTCACATACAACTGAAACTCAAGATCATCAATTTTGTCCTTCACCTTTTTCATCTTCAGGGCTTGTGCATATTCTTCTTGTAAGCGTTCTGCCCTGCGTTCAAGCGCATCTGTCTTTGTCGGGTAGTCTGCGACATCCAGCATTGGATACCACTTGTGGATTGGCGGGATCATTTCTTTTCACGTTGCTCCGCATCTTTGTATCCATGTACAACCTTGGCTCTAAGCCACGTTGAATCTGCCGAACCCGCCCACTCGGACAGGTTGTTCCAGATTACCAAGTAGTCTGAAGTTTTGCAGTGCTGTGCGTTCTGATCCAGCCACGCCATCATTTCTTTGTGCCGCTGGGTTGGATCGTGAACTGTGTAGGCTATCCCATAGAACTCGCGCACATGACAGCCACTCTTGGCTACGGCTCCAACTAGCCCCAACAGCAACAGTAGCAGAAGGAGCCAGCGCATACATTGGTTAGCTCCACTTGATAATTACGATGCCAGAGCCACCGTTAGCGCCGTAGCCGTCTGTTGGTGAGCCACTAAAAACACCACCACCACCACCACCGCCAGTAAATGCGGCCCCAGATGTAGGCTTAAGGGTAGTAGAGCCGCTATTTCCACCACCACCAGCGCCTCCACTAGCGGCTGTACTATTGGCGTTCCAACCGCCGCCGCCGCCGCCAGCATAGGTAACCGATGTCCCTGTAATGCTAGATGTAGCGCCTGC
>Ga0209500_10002067_pt1 | contig 14620 bp, 15 predicted proteins | sample S_140212_EF_Meta_FD_187323 | JGI IMG/M metagenome (GOLD analysis project Ga0209500, IMG submission 187323) | Freshwater microbial communities from Lake Simoncouche, Canada to study carbon cycling - S_140212_EF_MetaG (SPAdes) (version 2) | ecosystem: Environmental > Aquatic > Freshwater > Lake ... | reverse complement strand
TCACTACCCCCGAGTTAGATAACCATCCGATCATTCGGACTATGCTCAATGTGAATTGTGCATGGTCAATTGGTTTGTTCAGACGATGTTTGGGTCCCGGTGCTCTTCCATTAAAGCTATGCAGGTTATATTGAATACTTTGTGTAAGCACAAAGGCTCTGGTGCACTGAATACACCTGTGCGAAGTTGTTGTTGTTATACCACCTGCCGGTATCGATCCAGCATTGTTCTTTTAATGAGAAAGAGATAACCATCAGTAGTTCGGACCGTATGGGTCAAATGTGTAACCGACGATGTTTAACATCCGCCATGGAGGTGGTTTAATTGGGTGCTCCGTTTTACGTCCAGCTTGACGGCATGAACTGTGGAGGGGGGAGGGGGTGAGTTGATGAGTGGATGAGTGGGTGGGGGCACCTTATGCGCTTCTGTAAAGCACACGAATGAATGAATTATACCGGTGGCAGGTTTCGATCCTGCGACCTTCCGCTTGTAGGGCATAACCATCAGTAATTCGGACCTTTATACAAGGACGAAGTATGTAACCGACGATGTTTTAAGACGCGCTTCCTCTGCGCCACACCGGTATTATGAATGCTCCGTTTTACGTCCAGCTTGACGCCAGGGAACTGGGAAGTGAGGGAAGTGTGAGTGGGTGAGGTGCCTTTGTGCACCTTGTGCGCTTCTGTAAAGCACATGAATGAGTAAGATATTCCGGCGACAGGTTTCGATCCTGTGACCTTCCGCTTATAAGGCGATAACCATCAGTCTTTCGGACCTTTATGCAAGGACGAAGGATACGACCGACGATGTTGTAGATGCTCTGCCGCTGAGCTACACCGGAATTATGAGATTGCTCCGTTTTACGTCCAGCTTGACGGTCTGAGAAGGGAGGGGAGTGTGAGTGGGTGGTCTGAGCCGTGCCTTTGTGCACATTGTGCGCTTCTGTAAAGCACACGAATGAGTAAGATACCGCCTACAGGTGTTGATCCTGTGACCTCAGGGTTATGAACCACTGCGCTCTTCCGTTAAGCTAAAGCGGTGGATAAGATGCTCCAGTGCCTTGATGCACCGATGCGATGTGTGATGAATACCGGCAACCCGTTTCGATCGAGTGACCTCGGAGTTATGAGCCCCGCGCGCTAACCTCTGCGCCATGCCGGTGAAAGGCTCCGTTTTACGTCCAGCTTGACGGCGGGAACTGGGGAACTGGGGGTGCTGAAAATTCGCAGGGGGGTTTGCAGGGTTTGAACCCGCACCCTCTCAACATGGAACGTTAGAACATGTTCTTGTTCTTGCTTGGAACCACTGAGCCATGACGACCTGCTTGAAACCCACGCAGCGGAATGGGTATAGTAAGATGACGCCTAATGGAAATTTTCGGTGGTGGAACTGTATGTGAAGAATTTGTAAAAGAAATATACACAAATTAGTAGCAAATAAATGGCATAAAATAAAATTAAAGATTTATTTGACACGTATTTAACCGAATAATTCGCGGCAATGGTGGCAAATATAAAGTAACTAATCACAATAATTATGGCCGAATCCAATTGGACGTTGCCGGATTTCCAATAAGCGTAGACCGCGCCCAATGACAGGGGTGGTAAAATCGCCAACAGCGTTGTTCCTGCCGCGGTTTTATAACTGGATGCGACCCCCGACAGTAACAATCCGGGAATGATTACATTTGAACCCGATGTTCCTAAACTCCCCCCCACGATTCCCGATACAATGCCAATAATTAAAACGTATATGTATTGGATTCCAGCTAGCATTGGTGATTTGTGGGGTTTAATACTATATCGTTATTATTTTATTGTGTTATTACACAGTTCATTCATTGTGTAATAAAAAAAACAAGCGGTGGTTTCATTTGTGTTTCTCAATTTGAATGTTTTTGATGAACCCTTTTATTATTTTTTTTTGCGCCGCATCATCATTCTCAATGTTTTTGTACAGCTCCTTGCACAGCGCCAAGTACTCGGTCTGCAGCTTCTCTTTGGTTTCCCACCCCGGGTGCGCATGTATCCAGTCTTGAATGCGCTTGATTTGATAGCACGACGTCAGGTAAATGAATTTCTTGATGTTGGCGCCGTCGTCGTCCTTGATCCATTCATCCGCCTTCACGTACATGGTTTCGCGCTTGGCGTCCGTGCAGTGAATGGGCCGCTTGTGCACGTCCATGCCCCGCAGGTTGTTCACGATGATGGAGCTGACCCCTTCAATGATGCCGTTGGTCTTTGTAAATTCCAGATCTTCCAATGTTATGTTGAGAGATTTCACAAAATCACTGAGTTTAATGGCGTCCTTGCACTCCGTGTTTAAAAACACTTGCAGGTTGAATTGTTGATTGTTGGTGGTGTTATTCGTGTTATTTATCACCGTATTTCTCTCTTTGCTCAACTCTATGATCTGTGATTGCAGCGTTTTGTTCTGATCCATGAGTTGCTCCACCATCTTCATCATGAAATCGCTGGTTGTAGTTGGGGGTGTTGAAGTGGATGCAGTAGTGGATGCAGTAGTGGATGCAGTAGTTGATGCAGTAGTTGATGCAGTAGTGGATGCACTGGCTGGATTATTCAGTTTTTTTATGCGCTTGGTGGTGATTTGTTCTTCCATTTCACACATGATTGCAAGGCTGCTTGTCGGTTCCATTGTTTTTAAAGCGGTTGCTTTTTGCGCGCACTTCTGCTCATGGTACCACAAACTGTTTCGGGCGTCGTATCCCTTTCCACAATGTGGACATTCAAATGCTTTTTTTGGATCCATAATTTCGCATTTTTTCTCATGATACCATTTGCCGGATCGGGTTGTAAAAGTTTTGGGACAGTGGCCACATTTGTAGTTGGCAACAGGGGGAACCGTGCATGCCTTCATGTGATGCCACAAGCTGTTCTTTAATGCATACACTTTTCCACAATTGTTGCATGCAAAAGATTCTTTCTCCATCACACAATGTAATCCAATGCAATATATTGTTCATGCACATTATATTTATATTATTTTCACTGCATTGAATAAGTTGTTCTATGATATTCTATCATTTTACACAATCAAATGCCACATGATATGCCATGTCATATGCGATCAATACGAGTGGACATATGCCTACATAACCCATCAAAACGTTGAATGCGTTGAATAATTTGTTCTAATCGGGTTGAAAAAAACGTTCTAGCGTTGAAGGTTTTGTTCTAAAAACTCAAAAATACATAGAACGTTTTTTTCAACGCCTGGTGCCTTTTTTTAAGCTTTTTTTGGGCCGAAAAATGCACCGTTGGGGTCCTCCAATTTCGCGTGACCATTATGCTCTCCGAATTACCACATATATATACATGATTTAATTTTGTTATATTTCGATTTACTTTGTTCAAGACTCGAAAAAATTTCCAGGAAATGGACAAAAAAAATGTCCTAAAATCGATATGTCAAAACCTTTTTGCACAAAAACGCGCGGCGCTAGGTGATTTGCGGAACTTTTTCGGGCGGGGAATAATGGCACCATGATGGTGCGATAATCTTGCAATGTCGCCATTGTCTCAATTTGATCTAGAGAGAAAATGGTATAAAAATAGGCATATAAAGGAATGCGCGTAGTGTATGCATGATCCCCGAAAACAACCCCATGAGCAACGTCACTCTTTCAATCCTTCCCGTGATACACATTGAGGGTGCAAGCTACCACAATTCAAAGGACATGCTGACCCTGAATCCCGGGTTTTTCAAGGGGTTCACCACCACCCCGCGCCGAATCATAGACCGAAAGAAGATTCCTGCGACCGATTATTTGTACGCAACCATGGAAAAGGGAAAGGGGTGGAACCTTTCCACCGACAAATGCAAAAAGGCGCAACTGTTGATATCCACGAATTGGATAAACGCGAACCGGTTTTTTGGCATAACAGGCGCACCGAGTGTAGCCGTAAACGAAGTGATGAGCGCAAGCGCAGAAAACAAAGTGATGAATGAAGTAGAAGCAGAAAACAAAATCATGAATGAAGTGGCAGAGGACGCTCCACCGATCCTATACCTAAGTGATGCTGAAAAATTCCATGATGTGGATGGACGCGTCATTGAGATTGAAACAAGAGGAGAAAGACACGAAGACAATATTTATTTCAAGGTGAAACATGTCAGCATTGGGTTTGAAATGCCAAGTTTGAATCATGTTTTGGTTAACATGGAGGGAGGATACAATCGCGGGATTGATTACATCACGTTTAATCGATACACACAAAATGTATCGAAAAACACGAATAAACTATCAAGCACGACATTGTATCTAACATATGAAGGGTTGTTGCGTGTTTTATTCGTGTCCCGAAACAAAAATGCAACCCTTTTCAGAAAATGGGCAACTCAGATGCTCTTCACAACCCAGATGGGTTCAAAGGAGCAAAAAGTGAAGCTGGGCACCGACCTTTGCAACATTTCGCTCAAAACATACAAGGCTATATTTAAAAGTCACACGTCCAATTTCCCGTCCATTTATTTGTTGTCGCTTGGCAAGGTGCGCGATGTGCGCGCGACATTTGGAATCAGCGACCCCATTCCGGACGACTCGGTGGTTTACAAATACGGATTCACCCGGGACTTTGCTCGTCGCATCGGAGAGCATCAACAAGCGTATTCCAAGCTGCCGGGCGTGACGGTGGACGTGAAGTGGTTTCAAAACATAGACATCAAGTACTTGTCGGAAGCGGAAAATGAAGTGGAAGAGGAATGCAGCGCGTACGGAACGCGGCTGTGCGTCCCGGGCTACAATGAGTTGATTGTGTTGAACGACAAACAATTTGAGCACATGCAAAAATCGTACCGTCGCATTGGGAAGGAGTATGCAGGGGCGACTGCGGAGCTGAATGAAACGATTGCAGTGTTGCGTTCCGAAATCAAGGACATGCAGATGCAGCACAAGCACGCCCTGTTGGAAAAGGACATGGTGATTCAACGGCTGACGATGCAGAACGAAATGAGCGCTCTAAAAGAAGACAACCTTAAACTGCAACTCCAAATTTATCAAAAATAACTGGGATGTATATGTGTGGTGGTGTGTGTATGCGTGTGTTCATTGTTCATTTTAATGTGAATTTCTCTCGGATAAGATTCCTGAAAGATGTAAAGAGATGCAACGCATGTGGTGCATCTGCCGGATGACGGCATTCCCCCAATGCATTTGGAACCATCATGTAATGTGGATGAAGAGAGATATTCATGTTATATTCATGGGATATAATGAAACCCATTATATCGCATCGCATCGCATCTCATCGCATCCTAACGCATATATTCATTTAAAAAAGGTGCATAAACACAAGTCGTTGAATTAAACCATTGATTACCATCCGATATGACCGAAGCATTTGAGGCGTACAAGGGCAAGGGCCTGAGCGGTCTGGGCAACATGGGCAACACGTGCTACGTGAACGCGTGCCTGCAAATTCTGTCGCACACGTACGAGTTCAATGAGTTTCTCTCGAAGAACGGCGGCGAGTACAAGGCGCGCCTGAACCGCAAGGTGGATTCCGTGCTGCTGCACGAGTGGGACAAGCTGCGCGCGATGCTGTGGTCCACCAACTGCATCATCGCGCCGGGCGGCTTTGTGTCGGCGATGCAGAAGATTGCCCGGATCAAGCACATGGACCTGTTTTCCGGGTTTCAGCAGAACGACGTGGCCGAGTTCCTGATGTTTTTAATGGACTGCTTCCACACCGCGCTGTCCCGCGAGGTGGAGATGAAGGTGCGCGGGGTTGCGCGCAACGCCACCGACCGCGCGGCCAAGGAGTGCTACGACATGATGTCGGACATGTACAAAAAGCAGTACTCGGAAGTGCTGAATATTTTTTACGGGGTGCAGGTGTCGCTGATTGAAGCGGCCGAAACGCCCGCGGCGGGGTCATGCGATGCGGCGTTGAGCACGAAGCCGGAGCCCTTCTGCATTTTGAACCTGTCGTTTCCGAGCCACCATGCGAATGCGAATGCATTTAGGGCGGTGTCGCTGTTTGATTGCCTGGATCACCATTGCGCGTCCGAGGTGTTGAGCGGGGACAACGCGTGGTTTAACGAAGCCACGGGCAAGAAGCAGGACGTGCAAAAGCGGCTGTCGTTTTGGAGCTTGCCGAACGTGTTCATCGTCGTGTTGAAACGCTTTGAAATGAATGCGCGGGGGCACGCGCGGAAAATACAAGTGCCGATAGAAGTGCCGTGCGACCGCGCCGATTTTTCCAAGTACGTGCACGGGTACAATCGGGCGAGCTACGTGTACGAATTGTTCGGGGTGTGCAACCATCACGGTGCGTCGCCGATGGGCGGGCACTACACCGCCACGATCCGAAACGCAAACGGCAAATGGTACGGCTGCAACGACACCCATGTGAAGGAGGTGCCGTTGGCGTCAAACGAATCCATTATCAGCAATTTGCCGTACTGTTTGTTTTATCGCAAGGTCAAAAACAACAACCGCAATAATAATAATATTTCATAATTTTATACATAATCGCCAACCCTTCAACCGCATTTGTGCTTCCAATGAACGTGTCGTATGATTCGGTGACCGGCATTGGTCAAAACCCGCTGGAATATATTAACGCGGCCACGAGCACCAGCACCAACGGGAAGCTCATAATGATTGCGGTGCTGACCGTCACCATATTCCTTTATTACATGGTGTTTTCCACCATGCCGGGCGGAACGGGAACCAGCGGTCCCGTCGGCACCGTCAGCAGCGGCGCCAAGCTGCTGGAAGTCATCATGTGGGGCACGTTCATTGTGCTGCTGATGGTCAACGGGTACCAGTACTTTTTCAACGTGAACATTGTCGCCAGCGTGCAGGACTTGTTCAGCGACAAGCCGAAAGTGGACATCGTGGTGCAGCAGCCGGAGGGCGACTCCGAAACCACCGTGCCCGAACTGCGGTACTTCAAGCAAGTGTTTCATGTGCCGGGCAACGAGTACACGTACGACGATGCGAAGGACGTGTGCAAGGCGTTTGACGCGCGGCTGGCGTCGTACGACGAAGTGGAGAAGGCGTACGGCAACGGCGCACAATGGTGCAGCTACGGCTGGTCGGCCAACCAGATGGCGCTGTTTCCCACGCAGAAAAACACGTGGAGCCGGCTGCAGAAGATTAAGGGGCACGAAAACGATTGCGGGCGTCCGGGCATCAACGGCGGCTTCATTGCGAACCCGGACGTGCGGTTCGGCATCAACTGCTACGGGTTCAAGCCGCAAATCACGGCCGCGGAGGCGGACGACATGAAAACCGCCTCCATTTATCCCAAGACGCTGAAGGACGTGGAGAAGCAGCAACGAGTGGCGTATTGGCAGACGAAGCTGAGCGACATCCTGGTGTCGCCGTTCAACAACGACGTGTGGAGCGCTTAAAACAATACACAATAAACAATACACAATAAACAATAAACAATAAACAATAAACAATAAACAATACACAATAAACAATAAACAATAAACAATACACAATAAACAATAAACAATAAACCATATTGCAATTGGATTGAAACTTAATTGCAATATAATCACGCCGGCCGGATTGGGTAGTTACATGGGGCGTATCAACCCAATCGTGGAGGTTGTGGGGCGCGTTCCGACGAATCCAGTGCAGGGTTGAACCGCCTTGCAATTGGTGTTGCATGGAGCCGAACAATTCCAAATCAAACCCGACGAAAAAGACGATCCGGGTGCTGCTGCTGCTCTTGGTGCTGCGCTTGGTGCTGCGCTTGGTGCTGCGCTTGGTGCTGCGCTTGGTGCTATCATTGTGATTGGGTTTAGTATATAATATCAGACAATATTTTATTTTTAAATTGAAATACTCAATGCATATAATAATTTTAACCATTATTCCCGTGGTGCAATGCGTTTAGTGTGTGTTTTTTTCGCGCGCGAGTGTGGGTGCCGTTTTTTGGTTGTGCGCTTAATTGGGGCCTTCGTAAACTTGTTAAACGGGTCACAAACGAACGCGCATTCCGGTGCCATTCCAAAGTCGTTCTCGTCGTCGGAGTCGCAGTTGCACATGGGTCTAGACAGCGCTTTATATGCAATGGGGGGTGGTGTGTGCGGCAGCCACAATGCAAAGGGGGAAATCAGGTGCTTAATGCTGGTCATGTTGTACGGTGTATTAATATACTATTATAATTTTTAAACCTATATAAATGCAATGCATTATGTAAGCACAATGCAAACAATGAATCGCTATTCGGACATTCGCGTTCAGATGGCTGGGTCCACGCAGTGGGTGCCTGCGCCCCCCGAATGGGCGGCGGCGTATCTGCATTACAAAGCCCGTCCCATGTACGCCCCCGAGGTTCCCTCCAATTACGAAAACCGGTTCCTCGTGTATCGCGAGGAAAACAACCACTACATGCCGACCCGCATCCAGTGCTCGGACACGGGGGACGTGTATCCCATCGTGGACTGCGCCGACGTGAAGGTTTTTTTGCAGGATGCGGAGCCGGTGAATTGGTACCCCGCGCGCAACTACCAGATGTGGGCGTTTCGCGACTTCATATACGATCCGGCGCGCCCCGAGCGCAAGTTTTACGCGTCCAAGTACTCGTCGCACCTGTTTTTCCAGCGAGGGTCGTCCAACCGAACCGTGACCGACATTGATTTGGACGGCCTGCCGCCCAACATTATTTTCTCCATCTCTCGGAACGAGAACGGGAGCGTGTATTACGAGAGAAATGACGCGCACGGCACGCGGGTGCGGATCTGTGACCACGAGGGCGCGCGCGCCGGCTTCCGCGGGTTTTACACTCGCATCACCATGGATCCGGGCATGATTGTCACGCCACCGCAAGCGGTGGCGCAATTAGCACAAGCAGCGCAGCCAATTTTGCCAATGCCTTCATACGCGTCGTCCTCATTGCAGCTGCAGCTGCAGCTGCCGCCCGGAATCAGCACAGTGCAGACCAGTGTGGAGGAGGACCAGTGCATCCTGTGCTATGAAAACGCGAAGAACATTCGGTTCAGTCCGTGCGCGCACAACATTGCGTGCAGCGAGTGCTACCTGAAGTTGATGAAGCCGCGCGAGTGCCCGGTGTGCAAGCAGGCCATTGTGTCATTAATGGGTTGAGGACGAACGCATTAATGCAGTACACGAGTCACACAATTATTATAGATAGGGATAGTTACGTGAAATCAAAATCTACTATTATAGGGTAATGATCTGAATTATTGTCTTCACCGATGGTTCCTTCATATTGTGTAAAGATATCAACATCGGTTACATACTTTTTAAGTTTTTCTGTTACTAAAACAAAATCTATCATTGCCGAAGCTCGTTTGCTTCTTGGGCTAACCATGTATGACGCTGTAATTCTTTCGCGTTTGTGTAAAAAAGTGGATGTATTGTATAACTTATAATTTATAGGATTGTGGCCCGACTCGCCCTTTATTATAGATAGAACATCCGATTTGGGAATACTATTTGCATAGTCAATGATGTCATCATCGTAATCATTCAAATCACCGATTACTATTATTTCATGATTGTGATAATATTTTAATATTTGTTGCTGTATTATCATTGCCTGCGCTTCTCTTATAGCACATCTTTCAGGCACAAACGGTTGTGATTTTAAGTGCACGCCAATTATAATAATATTCATATTATTAATAAAAAATTTTGCGATATAATGCCTGGGTAAATCTGCAATGCCGCCATCCCCTAAAAAATTACAGTTTGAATGTTGTAGTGGGTATTTGTGTTCATCGGTTGTTCTATACATTTTTAATGGTTCAATGCGTGTAACAATTCCCATGTGGTGATCAATAAAATTTGGGTCTGACTCCGACCAATAATATTTATAGCGAGTATCGTGCAACGACATTACCAATTTATTCAAAATTTTACTAGAGTTAACTTCACATAAATTAATAATATCGGGGTTTATTGTTTTTATTATATTTGAAATTTTAACGAAATGACTATTTTGTTGAATTTCATTTTTCCAATCACACCCCTTTCCTGGGCAATTATTTGATTTTGAAAACAAAAATCTTGTGTTATACTGCACAAGTCTTAATTTATGTTTATCTTTACGATTATCATATGCAAAATATTTCACAAATTCAAAATTGATGTTTTTGTGCAATATTATAATTACTATCGCTATAATCAAGAGCGCCATGCCGGGCGGGGTTTTGACGAAGAGCGCCAGCACTTCAATGACGCCGGTTATTACTTGCACCACGATGGAAAACAGCAGCGACGAGTGCAAAATGGACTTCATTTTAAATGCTAATAATATATGCTAATATATGCTAATATATATATGATGTTATAATTCATCATATATACGGGAACATTAGGAGGTGCCCGCGCGGCGGATTTCGGGCACCAGCTTTGCGGCGGCGTCGCGTTTGGCGCGAATGTGCTGCATGATGGCGGCAGCTTGCTGCGGAGGGCAGCACTCGCCCAGCGCCTCGCCCAAGAATGCGAGCGTGAGTGCGGGTGGTTGTTTCACGTTGAATGCGAATTTGAGCGTGCCGTCCTTTAGGCGAACGGTGGCGTGCGACAGATTATGGTCGGTCACGTGCCTTAATATGCTGGATTCCACGTCGTTGCGGGACTCGCGCAACTCGCGCACTTGGTCGTTGAGCTGCTTGACGGTGTTGTCAAGATGCACCCAGCGCTGAATGCGCTGTTCTAACGTGAGACTAGATAACGTCAGTCCTGATGAAACCGATTCTGATTGAGACATTAGTTGTTATTATTATTATTATGAATCTATTATTGTGATAAATAATAAATATTTATATAGTTATTTGATTATTTAGTCGAGGCTGAGGGCAGCAGCTATGACAGAAGCCGGTGCGTCGGCGTATTCGCCACTGAGAATGCGAGCGAGTGTTTTTTTTTTATCTAATTGTTTTAGACGTGCTGCTGCAACATTTGCTGCAATCTGTGCTCTTTTTACAGCTAGATTGTGAGCTTTCACATCTGCCGACGATTGGGCGTGAAGTGCGGCCGCTTGGGCTGGGGTAAAACCTGAATGACTTGCAACAATCTCCATTGGAGGCATTTCGTCTTCTATTTCACTCACGCCAAATAACCCATGGTCCGTATCTCTAAATTTGCCTTCATGCACCACGGTCCCATCAGGTTTGGTGAGAATACCTGGTCCTGTAATTTTATCTTTATTGAAAACTCCCTCATAAACGTCTCCGTTTGGAAACGTCATTTTGCCTCTCCCATGCTTATGGCCATAATGTATATGGCCATCATATACGCCTTTAGGCGTAGTGTATTTTCCCCGTCCATGTGGAGCATCCTCCGCGAATTCGCCTTCATAAACGGCTCCATTTGCGTAGTTAATTGTACCGACTCCAGATTTATTGCCGTCATTGAACTCCCCAACAAATACGGTTCCATCTTGAAAGGTCATTGTGCCTCTCCCGTGCGGGTTCAAGTTAGAATTGCAAGGGCCCACATAAGTGTGTCCATCAGTATACTTAATTCTAGCATCTCCTTTAATTCTTGTTGGTTTTTCAAAATCACCAGTTATTGATTTGTCAGGGTACGTTTTTGTTAATATCCCACCTCCAACGCGCCTTAGTGACCGTCGCTTAAATCGCTTTGCACGACGTTTTGTTTTATTCAGTTTCATTTATATTATGCAATAATTTAATTGATATAAAATGAAAATGAAATTGTTATTTGGATTTTTGGGTGCGGTGGCGACGCATTTTGCGTCTAGATTTACGACGACCGCCGTCGGGTTTGCTTTTGCTTTTCCTAAATTCATCAAGTTTATGTTGACGTTGTGCAGCAATCTCAGCTTTCCTTGCAGCTAATCGTGCAAGCTGGTCTTGTTTTTTTAATGCTGCTCGGCTCTCTACTGCAAGTGCTAGTTCCTCTTGCGGGATAGGAACAAGAGGTGGCATGACACCGAAATCAGCATCAATTTCAACTATGCCAAGTTCATGACCGACCTCGCGGAACATACCACTAATTATTGGACCACCATTCTCTTCGTCGGCAAGTGTTCCTATGCCATCAATCATACCCGAACCATCGTAGTTTGGCGTCCTGAAAGTTGCAAAAAATAAGGCGCAATCTCCAGCCGGGCGGCCCAGCATTGTCGCGAGCTCGCGCGAAATGAGCCGCTGGCTCACTGTAAGCGGTGGAGCATGATGACAATCATCAACCACGCATTGGACCTGCATGAGGATATTTCCAATTGGTCTGTTTCCTTCTACCCGACCCACGAAATATTGACCATGGAGCATGATGCCTCTTCCATTCCCGTGCGGGTTGTCATTCTGCCATTCACCCTCGTACCACGTCCCATCTGACCAGTTACACTTGCCGGTCCCATCCCTCATGTCATTTCGGAAATTGCCTACGTATTCTGAACCGTTTGCCGCATTGAAGTAGCGCTTTGCAGCTCCGTGCCGTTCTCCCCTAGCATTCAAATGGCCATGATATTTATCTCCATTATCATAAGTGAATTTTTGCATGCGGTTGCTGCTCATTATTTAATTTGATGCTTGTAATTAATTACATATACACATGTCACATAATAATTCAAAAACTGAATTTATGCGCGGCGTGGCATAAATTGATAAAATAAATCATTGTAATGGATTTGATGATTTATTTATTTAGTTATGTTTTTTTTTGCGTGCGCGCGTTAAATGCTTACTGACCGCCGCAGCCGATCTCCAGCGGCACGCGCATCAGGTCGGGGGCGATGGTGGTGTTGTTCCAAGGACCGACGTTGAGCTGGGGGTTGGGGGGCTCGGAGCGAACCTGGAGGTTGGCGTTGCGCAGGGTGTTGCCGATGGTGTCAATGCCGATGAGGGCGCCGGCGCTGAGCAGGTTGACTCCCTTAAGATCGCCGGCGCCGGTGGGGTTGAGCTGAGCCCACTGGCTGTTGACGTCCTTGGGCAGGAGCTCCATGGGGTCCACGGTTTGCTGGGGGGTGCAGCTGGGGGGCAGCCCGTGCATGGTGGTGCCGGCACCGTTGGAGGGTGCGTACTGAATGTTTTCTAAACCAGTTGCGGGATGCACGTTGCCGATGTCGGCGGTGTGTTGGCCGGCGGCCTGTTGGTAGTACTGCTTGCGCTTCTGGGCGGACATTTGGTTGGGGTTAACCAGCGCCATGCCTTCGGACGAAGCCTTATACTGAGACAACCCCCAATACAAAACGATCGCTCCTAAAATTATCACAGCAAAGTGATTTTTGAGCATGTATAATAAATTGTTCATTGTGTTTTGTTTGTTATATAAAATTGATGATAAAATATTTTTTTGTTTTAACTTTTATTATTTATTGCATGAATTCGCTGTTGTTATCGCTGTAATCGCTGTTATCGCTGTTGTCATCGCTGTCGCTGTCTTCCAGCATGTGCGCCGATTTGATTTGTTTGGCTTCTAAATATGCGGCAATCGCACCCTTCTTAAGATCCTTGGCCTTTTGTTTTGCGTTGCGGTACATGTTGTAATACACTTCGGTTGGCTTTTTTAGTTTGAGGTGCATGTGTTCCAGTTCTTCTAAAACATCCAAATTTATTTCTTGAAGCACATTGGAATCATTGGATGACGTTGCATTGGATGAACTGGTTGCAGTTACATAGTCCGAATTTACATTTACATTGGTTGAACTGGTTGCAGTTACATCTTGCAACACATCGGCATCACTAAGCGCAGTACTAATCGGAGTATTAACAAGAGCAGTAGTGCTAAGCGCAGTACCAAGCGGAGCGACAAGATCATTAGTGCTAAGCGCAGTACTAAGCGCAGTACTAAGCGCAGCGTCAAGTGGAGCGACAAGAGCAGTAGTGCTAAGCGCAGCAGTACTAAGCGCAGCGTCAAGAGGAGTGTTAACAAGATCAGTAGTGCTAACAAGATCAGTAGTAACAATATCAGTAGTAACAGGCGCGGCATTGGGTTTACGGATGACGCACGCTTGAAAAATGGGCACGTTGGACACGAGCAGCACTTGCTTGAGCGCCACTTCCAGCTGAAAACTGCGCGACGTGAACTTGATGCCCTGGAATTCAAGCACGGTGTACATTTGATGTTCCGCCTTAATGTGATCCACCGACACGGGGCGCTCGTTTTCGTCAAACACGGAGCAGGAGCAGGACTGGGTTTTGGCGGGTTGGATGTGGGCTCGTATCAAGTAGTGCTTGCCGCCCTTGTACGGGCGAACCGGGGACGTGAACCCTGCTTCAATGTCCGATTTTTCTAGGTCGGCGCTAATCCACGCGTTGCGTTTTTCGTAAATGAGGCGAACGGCGTCTGCTTCCAGCGCCTCCAGCCATTCCAAAAACGTCACGTCGTTGCTGCTGAACATGAGGTCAATGTAGGGTCGCTTTCCGGGAACCACGGCTTGGCGCGACGTGCATTTTGGTGTTTGAATGTAGAGGGGGGAGTCCTTGTAGTACAGCATGGCAAAGTAAGCGCCGCCCTGCAGACCGTTCGGGGGGGCTAAATGCAGCCGGCTGTGTTCAAATGCGGCATCGGGCAAATGCACTTGGTCTGACATGTAATGTATTGCGAAGTATTTGGGGGGTTGCTGTTGGAGCATTTAGAGAAAATAAACACGCAGGAATGACGTATATTTTTTAGCACAATGATATAAAAAATATAAAAACA
>Ga0209500_10002066_pt1 | contig 14621 bp, 19 predicted proteins | sample S_140212_EF_Meta_FD_187323 | JGI IMG/M metagenome (GOLD analysis project Ga0209500, IMG submission 187323) | Freshwater microbial communities from Lake Simoncouche, Canada to study carbon cycling - S_140212_EF_MetaG (SPAdes) (version 2) | ecosystem: Environmental > Aquatic > Freshwater > Lake ... | reverse complement strand
TACTCGATTGAAAGAAATTGGAATTAAGTATCTAGGAGAACATCCTAAATCAAGCCCTATTCCTTGGTTTAACCGCCATGTGAATATTAATAAAAAACAAAGTGCTCTACAGGAAACCGAATCAACCAATTATGTTGTGGGTGTTATGAGTGACGATGTAGAGCACGACGAATTACCAGAACTATAAAGGAAAATAATATGAAGGCTATCGTATGGAGTCGGAATCAGTGCCCCTATTGTGATCAGGCAAAAAATCTGTTAAAATTAAAAGGTATAGAATTTGAAGAAAGAAATGTCAGTACAGATTGGACAAAAGAACAATTATTAGAAGCTGTTCCAAATGCACGTACAGTTCCACAGATATTTTTAGATGGGGAACTTGTTGGTGGATTTACAGAGCTTAAGGCTAGACTAAATGGATAATATTGAATTTGAAAAACTTAAATCAGCATTAAAAAAATTAGATTCAACTGGTCAGAAAAAAGAAGAAGTTGTAGAGGATAGTTATGACGGCTTAAATTACAGTATAAATGCAGGTACAGGGTTATATTCAACATATCCAAGTAATGTTACTATAAGTTCAAACCAGTATACTATTCCAACGTTAGCTTCTTCATTAAATTCTAATTTGCAGTTCGGTGGAGCTGGCACATCGTGGGCAAATACGATTCCTTCTTCTACGTTACAAATAGAAGGTAAAGATGCTGACATTAAAATTAATGGTCGTAGTCTTTGCGATTTTATGGATAAAATTGAACAAAGGATGTCTATATTGGTGCCAGATCCGGCCAAATTAGAGCATTTTGAGTCATTAAAAAAGGCCTATGAGCATTATAAAACATTAGAAGCATTATGTGAATTACCTAACCCAGAAGAAAACCAATAAGGAAAAGTATGTTGATCAACAAAGGATTTACCACAGGAGATGTGGTCAGTATTAAATTAATTAACGGTGACGAAATTATATCACGATTTGAATCAGAAGATGTTGATACAATAAGTATCAGTAGACCGTTGGCACTTACTATGAGTGGGCAAGGACTAGGAATGATTCCTTGGGTATTTCTAGGTGAAGATGGTAAAGTTACTTTAGATAAAAAAAATACCTTTTTCATCGTAGCATCTAAAAAGGAAGCTAGTAAGCAATACTTAGAAGGAACTACGGGTATTAGCCTGGTTAAATAATAGTATAATATTTAGGAGAATAATATGGGAGTTCCAATTCAGACCCCAATGGGGGCTACCGGAGGTGCTGGAGTATTTACAGCCATTGATAATGGCGTTGAGTTAACCGCTATTGCAACCGCAATAACTGCTCAAACAGTAGTATTAAAACAAATACAAGGAACGCTGGCTAATCTAGTAAGTGCTGTAGGTGCTGTTGGTGATACAGCTAAAGCATCTAGTGGTGCTATATTATCTGTTTCAAAAGCCGTAGGTAATGCTAGTACTGCTGTCAGTGATGCCGCTTTTACACAACAGGCTATGGCTTCTAGCATGATCAAGAAAAACAATCTAGACACATCAATAACTCTACAGAGCATGGAAAATAATGGAGTAACTGTGCCAGAGCAACCTAGCATAGTTGATCAATTAAAATCTCAGCTTAAAGAAGGTGCTATCATTTCTCAGGTAAACAAAGTAGAAGGATTTGTTAAGGATAAGATAAACAGCTCTATCTCAGACGCTACAGATTGGGCTAAACAGGCACTAGGAGTTGATCAAATTGTAGATAATGTAAAAGCACAAGCCAGTGCTATTATTACTCCAACAGTTAAGAGTGCTGAAACCGTAGCTCGAAATGCCGCGGCTGCCGCCGGCATACCATCCGGAACATAATAAATGCCCGCACGTAGACCCTGGATTAATAATACTGGAAATCAACAAAAGGAAAGTAACAATCCTTCTATAGATGACCTCTACATGTCTACTAATGTATTTGTTAATGGGCAGTCTGTAATATTAGCGGGTCCTCCTAGTGCTAGTCCTGCTCTTGCCGCATTAGTTGAATTCACTTTGAACAATGACGATCTGCACAATGGATCACCTAGTGGATATGAGCAAGCTGTGGCATCTATACAGTCACAGGTATCTCAGGGATTGATAACTCAAGAACAGGCTAATCAACAGATAGCAAATACAGCTATACCAGTAATTCCTGACGACGACAAAGACACACAAGATATAGCCGCTAAGAATGTACTAGTATTATTGTTCCGCGGACTGCTAACTCCCGCTAGCAATATTAATAGTAGCGTACAGGTAGATGCTACTGCTACTGAGATAAACAAATTAGATGGGTATAGAGCACGAGTGTTTAACTGGGAACAGGACGTAGCGGCTTTTAAAGAAATACAACCAGAAGACCAAGTAGTTCTCTACGGATTCAGCAAGGGCGGAGAAACAGTATTAAAAATGATTAACGGTCACCCTAATCAAAAATTTGCACTAGCACTTACTCTAGATGCTTTTATAACAGTTACCCAAGGTATAGCTAAACTACCTACCAACTGCACTCGCGCTGTTAACTGGTTTAATCCCAACTGGCCATATAATAAAGGCTATGCTTTTCCTCCGTCCTCTGATAGAGTGTTACAGGTACAGGATCCATCTACACCATCAACTATTACACATTTTGCCTTTCCTCAGAAACACCTCCAGGATGTACTCACTCAGATCAAATCTTTAGTACCACGTCCTGCACAGAAGTTAACTTCAACAATTAATGGAGATCCCCCTCAAAAAGGACCTGCAGGTACATTCACTAGTCCTCTTAATGCTGGATCATTAGATCCTTCAGTAAAAATCAGCAAGCATTTCACTCTTGGGGATGTTATAAAGGATAAATTTACAGGTGCTCAGGGTGAAAGATTTGTACATCCTCTTACAGCCAGGCCAGAGATCGGTTTATCAGCCGCACAGGTTAGAGATAATCTTAGCCTGTTAGCACAGAATATATTAGACCCTATTTACGAAAGATATCCAGATCTGTATTTTACCAGCACACAACGCCCAGTTGGTGAAAATAAAAGTAGTCAACATCCGTTTGGGCAGGCCGCTGATATGAAATTTAAGAGTGGAAGCGACTATGCTAAACAGTCAGAAAGAGCCAAGTGGATCCGAGACAATCTACCATACGATCAGCTGATTTTGGAAACATACGTAGGAAACGGATCATATTGGATCCATTGTAGTTATAGAAATACGCCTAAATCATTAAATAATAGCAGTAAATGGGGTAGTGGGTTTGATAACAAACGATTTGCTTGGTTAAATTTCCAAGCAACCGGTTGACCTATTTTACTATCAGCAGTATAATAAATAATTATACGCTCTTGTAGGGGTAAACTAACATAGTTAGTTGATGTAGTGAAAGGCTACTTGGTACGACGGAAGCCATAAACGCCCTAGAGAGTCCGTCACCTTTATAACACTTTGGAGAAGTCTATGAAAAAGATTATAATAGCACTAGCGTTATTATCTACAGTAGGTACAGCGCACTCATATGGCAATCATCACCACCACCACGGACATTATCGTGGATACAGTTGGGTAGCTCCATTGGCTATAGGTGGTATTATTGGATACGGACTATCTCGTCCATATTATGCTCCTCCAGTAGTAATTCAACAGCCGGTATATGTACAACAACAGCCACAGATTGTACAGGATCCACCTATTGGTTATCATTGGCAATTAATGATCGATCCTGCAACCAACCAACAGAGACCGGTATTGGTTCCAAATTGATAGTTTTAAAAAGTAATACATGATTGTTAATTCGATATTTGAGCACGATTCCTTTCATTTTTTTTGCAACAATAACCTCTTATATCAAAATACAAAACTACAATCAAATATCGATACGTTATTAAATTTACCTTTAGTTGTGAATAGAACTAAAGGTGGAAAATATGATTCAGTCTGTGGAACAGTATTAACCAGCGTTGGCAATGAAGAATCTGACATTGTATATATGCCCGGAGCAGAAGATCTTGTCACTTGGATAACTGAAAAAATTTTAGAAACATCCCCTACTGCAAAATCCCTCGAATACAAAAGATCTTGGGTAAACAAAATGTTTAAGTACAGTCAAGGGTTAGTCCATGCACACGTACACCCCGACTATAAATTACCTCCGGTTGATTTTGTAGCAATATTTTATCTACAAGTTCCAGAAAACGGTTCTGACTTAATCTTTGTACGTGATGGAGAATTTAACACCCTATACCTAGATTATGAAGAAACGGATCGCGTACATATTAAATGCTCAACTGGTGACCTTGTAGTACATTCTCCGTATGCTTATCATGCTGTGAGCCAGCATAATAGTACAATACCAAGAATTTGTTTAGTATTTGAAGGGATGTTTGTTGGCTAACTGTGTACTCCTTACCGGCGGAACTTGGAATCCTAATTATTGGAGCAAGATACAACGATCACTAGGCCCCTATCGAATAGCCACAGCCCTTGAACAACAGGGATATTCAACCTTTGTATTAGATTACATTATTAATCTTACCACAGACGAAATATTAAAAGTTTTATCCCAGCACGTTGGAGAAGATACTCTTTGGGTTGGGTTTTCATCTACGTTTTTTTGGCCGAACAGAAGTAATGAAGGAAATTTAAATTCTCGTACAACTAAGAATTCTTTAGATCAAATGTATTATACTGAAAACTATCAGGACATTGAAACCGTTATTGATTACATTAGATTAAAAAGCAATGCAAGAATTATATATGGCGGTGCTAAAGCTCCGTATTTTTTAGTTGACGATAATATCGATCACTACATCACTGGAAATGCTGACGTTTCTATTATAGAAATAACTCGAGACATAGAAACAAATAAAGTTATACCAAAAGTAATTGATTCTACCCAATATCTAGAACCAGATATTAATAATATTTCTACCCACTGGTGGAATAAGAATTTTAATATTATTCCAGGAGAAGGTCTTCCAATAGAATTAGCCAGAGGATGTATTTTCAAATGTAAATTCTGTAACTATCCTCTATTGGGTAAAAAGAAAGGTACATATCTTAGAAATTCTGTAGAAGTTAAAAACGAATTAATTAAAATTTGGGAAACTCATGGAACGACAACATACTATCTTACTGATGACACCTTTAACGATGATAACGATAAATTAGAAGCGTTACATCGAGTGTTTACCGAACTTCCGTTTAAACCAAAGTTTTCTTGTTATCTAAGAATCGATCTGCTTAACAAATATCCACATCAAGTCAAACTGCTAGAAGAGATGGGACTAATTGGAACATTCTTTGGTTTAGAAACTTTACAGGCAGAAAGTGCAAAATCTATTGGAAAAGGACTACATCCTAACAAAGTTAAAGACAGATTATATTGGTTAGCAGATCGTTGGAAAAATAAAGTAAACATCGAAGCTGGGTTTATACTAGGGTTGCCCCATGATACACAAAACTATTTTAATGAGCTACTTAATTGGTGCCTTGAAGATACAAATCCTATACAGGCAATACATTTTTATCCTTTGATGCTGTTTCATTATGACCAATCTTACGGGTTAGAACGTTATAGTTCAGAATTTAGTATTAACCCAGAAATTTATGGATACGAATTTAAAACTGAAAATAATGCCTTTTGGGAGTTGCCTTCACAACAATTAAATTATCAACAATGTTTGGATACTGCTAATAGATTTAATGAACTAAGAACTCCTAAAAACAAAATAGCCGGCTTTCATATGATTACCAGCCTTAATATTGGAATTTCTTTGGAAGATATATACGCACTAACGCACAATCAAATCATTGACAAATACAATGTAGATCTGCTAAACTTAACAAAGATCAATCAATATAAGAGTATGCTAGGGCTAAGATAAATAATATAACTATGACACTACCTTCATCTGGACCTATAGCAATAAACGATGTAAATATTGAAACTGGCCGCGGCAGCGGAGCCACTACAGGCATCGATTGGATTAGAGACCATACTAAAGATTCTGTTACTGATTTAAATTCACTGTACGGAAGATCCTGGTATCAACGTAATCAAGATGGAAATTGCGATAACGGGAATTGTGGTTCTGGATCAAGTTCGGGGAATATACAATGTCAAAATTGTTCTTTATCGAATGTTAACTGTGCTAACTGTGATGCTCAAGCATGGCTACAGCCCGGAGTTAATTGCGCCTGTACATATAACTGTACTCAAAACACAGATCAAACTTATGCCTGTAATTGCGCCTGTGCCTGTGCCTGTGCGTGTTTTATCTGTGCCTGTGCCTGCTGGTAAACATTAAAATAGGAAAAATATGATATTTGAAATACAAGCCGAGCGTATCGGCGACAACGAAAAACAAGTTTTTTATTACGATAACCAGACTAACGTATTAAAAGACAATGCTGGTAATATTTTTGAATATCCTACAATCGATAATAGTAAAATGCCCAATGTAGAAGTTGTGCCATTTGATAAACATACTCCACTTAAAAAATCACGCAACGTATCTGTATTAAAAATACAAATGGGATTATCTTGTAACTATTCTTGCGATTACTGCTCTCAAAAATTTGTAGAGCGTCCAGCAGAAACTAGTAAAAAAGACATAGATGCATTCTTAGAAAAGTTTGATACACTAAACTTCAGTGAAGAACAGGGATTAAAAATAGAGTTTTGGGGAGGCGAGCCTTTTGTTTATTGGAAGACTATGAAGCCATTAGCAGAAGCTATTAAAGAAAGATTTAGTCACTGGACAAAAGAACCGCAACTAAGTGTAATTACTAACGGATCTATTTTGAATAAAGAAATCTGTGCTTGGTTATATTATATGGGATTCTCAGTATCAATCAGCCACGATGGACCGGGGCAAGCAGTTCGTGGGCCAGACCCGTTTGATGATCCTTTACAGAAAAACATTATTTTAAATTTTTATAAGATAATGAGAAAGCAAAATAGAATTAGCTTCAACTCTATGCTTAATCATGAAAATAGAAGTCGTAAAGCAGTATATGATTGGTTTGTTGAACTAACTGGCGATCCTAATGTTATGCTAGGAGAAGGAACTATAGTAGATGCATATGACGAAGATGGCATTAATAGTTCTTTGAGCTCAAAGAAAGATCATTTTGATTATAGAAAATTAGCATTTAACGACATATATTCTACTCAAGGAAATATTGGTAATCCCATGATATTAAGTAAGGTTGATGGGTTTGTTCAAACCTTACTCGGCCACGGCGATGCTAAATTTTTAGGACAAAAATGTGGCATGGATTTACCCAATGTAGTAGCCACAGATATGAGAGGCAACGTGTTTACCTGTCAAAATGTCAGTGCTGTTGAAACAGGACCAAATGGAGAAAAACACTTAGGTGGTACTCTTGAAAATATTGAAGACGTTGAAATTAAAGCCGCCACCCATTGGATGAATCGTAAAGGTTGTCCGTCTTGTCCCGTGCTACATATCTGTAAAGGTTCTTGTATGTTTCTCGATGACAAATATTGGGATGTGTCATGTCAAAATTCTTATTCCGACGGTATTGTATTTTTCTCCTTGGCGTTTGAAAAAATAACCAAAGGCTTTGTTCCTGTCACAATCAAAGGAGATGGGCTTCCTTTAGATAGACAAGACATCTGGGGAGCACAGTACATACACGACGAACTTCCTAAGAAAAAAGTTATACCTATTAAAGTTGTTAGCGAAATTGTCACAAAGATTGACGACATTGATGTATATGGAAAATCAAAGGTTCTTGTATAATGTCTATAACTATTACACCTAATATTCAAAAAATAATTGATTCGGCTAATGCTATGCCAGAAGTTATTTCTCTCAAAGTCGGGCCGGTGCCTGCTTTTGAGTTAACACAGGTGCCTGCTGGAAACTATGTATATTTTGATTTTGTTATGATTGTTAAAAATGGTGACCACGTTTCGGTTGCGTTTGTTGTTCCTGAATCCAGCATTACTGAAAATACACACATGAATTTAGCAATCAAAGATCTAGCAGAATGTAACTGTGTAAGATCTGGAGATGCAGATGATCAATATTGTGTAGACAATCCTTTTTATAATAGAGGTAAAACTACATATTATATTAGACCGCCCGACGACTATTTGGTCAGATTAATACAACAAGAACCAAAAATATATTCTGATCAAGAAATGCCTCCAGCACTTCGAGGAATGGTTGAAAAATTAAAAACCTTGGATAACGTTAATTCTATACAGGTTGAAGACATACTCGATGATACCTTTATAGGAGATATGCAGTTTCATAGTGATCCTTTAAGATTAGACGAAAAACCCAAGGATCTAATAATTATTCAAGCTAACGTGCAATTAACATCTGGAACTGTTGACCTTTCATTTGTATGTAGTGAATGGCAGTACAACGATGCTCCAGAATATACATGGGCTGTTAATAACTTAAAAGAGATGATCACCCTTGTTATCGAGCAAACAAAATAGTTTCAAATTTTTATTTGGAACTCCACTCTGGATAGAATTTCCGTTTGATAATGTAGCAGAATATAACAAACAGTTATATTTAGAAACAATGCCCTATAGAGATGGCAATCTTTTTGAGATGCCCGGCGATGCAATTAAAAGATTAAAAGACCACGTAACTGATCGTGTAACAGAAATAGCCTACGATTTTGAATGGGAGTCACCTCAGTTTTACCTACACGGAAGACAAAACCCAATCCTCCCAGGAGGAGTAGATACCCCTCATTTTCATCTTGGTTCAAAAATGGTTGTTCTTTATTATCTACAAATTCCACCTAACTCCGGTGACCTACTACTACATGATGTACGTGGATGGAACAATTGGCCGGATTTACAAACAACTACAGAAGATCATAAAACAGCTCGTGCTTATCATCGTATCAAACCCAAGGAAGGTATGTTGATAATGCACCCATCATATGTCACACATTCTGTTGAGCCAAATTTTAGTAATGAAAGTAGAATTTCTCTAGCACTGACAATATATCACAAATGATACGACAAGACTTTTTTGTTACTCCTGTTTGGACTACACATTTAAATAAAATTGAAGAACTTAATCTTCAATTATTATCTGTTGCAAACCTATATCAACAAGGTACAGATTATTTTGATATTAATAACGTAGGTATAGAAAATTTAAAATTACAAGTATTACCCATTATAAAAAATGTTGCACAAGAAGTAGGATTACCTGCAGATCGATTATCAATAACTGGAAGACAAAATCCTACGCTTCCAGGAAAAAACAATAGTCCTCACCACCATCCCGATTGTCCCTTGGCTGTAGTGTATTATATACAAGTTCCAGAAAATTCTGGAGACATATTACTTCACGATCCTAGAGGTGCAATTACCTGGCAAGATCCCAATGCTCGTACAGATGTTAATTGGCAAAGCTATAGGCCTTATCATAAAATTACTCCGGTTCCGGGAATGTTGTTGATATTTCCGGGATATGTCGTTCATTCAGTGGAATCAAATTTAAGTCAGTTACTTAGATTAAGCATAGCAATCTCTACAAGGTTTGAATGAATTTTATCATCCTAGGAGGCGGAACTGCGGGATGGCTTACTGCCTTATATATCAATAAACATTTTCCTCAAGACTCTATCACTGTAGTGGCTAGCTCTGAAATTGGGATACTTGGAGCAGGAGAAGGAACAACTCCTCCGTTTATAGATCTGTTAAAAGATATAGGTATTGACGAAACAGAATTATTCAAGCATTGCAAGGCTACAATAAAAACTGGTATTAAATTTACCAACTGGAACGGCACTAAAGATGAATACTTTCATAACTTTTCAGATGGATTGTATGCGTTACATTTTGATGCTAGACTGTTGGCCAAATATCTGCAAGATCAGGCTGTATCTCTCGGAATAAGAATTCTTGATACAGAGGTTACTGATGTTGTCCTAGATCAAAATAAAAATATTTCTTTGTTAGTAACAGACTTTGGAAATATACAGGGAGACTTCTTCTTTGATTGTTCGGGATTTAATAGACTACTAATAGGTAAAATATATAATAGTGTATGGCAATCATACCCAATGCCATGTAAAAGAGCAATTCCTTTCTTTTTACCAAATAGCGGAATTAATCTACCAGAATACACAGAATCTATAGCATTAAAGTATGGGTGGTTATGGAAAATTCCTGTACAAGGACGATACGGTTGTGGATATGTTTTTGATTCAGCTATGACTACTGATGAACAAGCACGAGAAGAGATTATAAAATATCTTGGACATGATTTTGTTTCTCCTACTACTTTTAATTTCCAAGCTGGATCATATAAACATTCCTGGACTAATAATTGCCTGGCTATAGGATTATCTGCTGGATTCATTGAACCTTTAGAAGCAACTAGTATTTGGGTACAGATATTATCCCTTAGGTTATTTGTTGAGTTATATAATAAACATCCAAAAGCTATTGAAAAATATAATCACGATATTGACGAAATTAATAATGATGTGTTATCGTTTTTATACTATCATTATATTACCAACCGAACGGATACACTTTTTTGGAAAAACTTTAAAACTAATAATCAAATTCCTAAAAAATTAGAAATACTTCTTAATTCTAAAAATTTTTACAATATATTGAAATCTTTCGATTTTCGTATATTTGAAGAACACAGTTGGAAATCTATATTAAACGGAATACCCCTGTTGGTTGACAATAAATAAATTTAACTATACAATTAACATTTAAGGTAAAAATTATGAAAGCATTATTATTAACATCATTATTAGTAACAAGTCTAGCACAGGCTAATAATTGGGGATTTGATCACGACAATTGGATTAGCCAATCTGGTCCTGTGTTTAACTCTACTGGGCTATGCTGGAGAAACAATGCCTGGACTCCAGCTACTGCGGCGCCTGAGTGTGATGGGGCTCTTAAACCCAAGGCAACGCCTGCACCCGTTACTGCCGCACCAGCAACACCTGTGCAACCTCCTGCAAAAAATATAACACAGATGGCTAAAATAACATATGACGCAAAATCATTATTTGATTTTGACAAGTCTGTGGTCAAGCCCGAAGGGCAATTAGTATTAAATCAGTTGGTAGCAAAACTACGAACAGTCACAGTCGAAGTGGTTATCGTAGTTGGACACACTGACAGCGTTGGAACAAATACTTATAACTTAAATTTAGGTATGCGTCGTGCAGAAGCAGTCAAACGATATTTGACCAGTCAAGGTGTAGAGGCGGCTCGTGTATATACTGACAGCAAAGGTGAAAGTCAACCAGTTGCATCAAATAACACAGCACAAGGTCGTAGCGAAAATCGTAGAGTGGTAGTTGAAGTATACGGTTCTAGCAAGTAAAGAAATAGTCTCCTACCAGATAAATACTTTTCCAAGGAGGGGCAATCTATGAAACAGAAAAAACTTTTAGTTAAACTGTACAGGGCTTGCGTCGACCATGATACAGAAACAGTTTCCGAACTACGTAAAAAAGAGTTCGCTAAGATACTGAAACATAAGGCCGAAGGTAAACCATTTACACCAAAATGGACACTGGTGCAGATTTAACACAATTGTAATAGTACACACACTCTAGAGCGATAAATATTAGCTTATGCTAAAAACTTATCGCTCTATTTTCATCTCAGATATTCATTTAGGTACGAGGGATAGCCAAGCTAACAAACTCAACAACTTTCTCAAACACAATACATGTGAAACACTTTATCTTGTAGGAGATATATTAGATGTGTGGCGCATACAACAAAACAAATGGCGTTGGAAGCAAAGTCACACTAATGTTGTAAGACGTATACTGGGACACGCTAAACGTGGTACTAGAGTAATCTACGTAGCAGGCAATCACGATGAATTTCTAAGACCACTAATGCCGTATGGTATTAACTTTGGCAACATTGAAATTGTAAATCAAATAGAACATATTGGTGTAGATACTAAACACTATCTAGTCACACATGGCGACTTGTTTGATGGCATTACTAGACTAGCACCGTGGTTGGCATTCTTAGGTGACAAAGCATACGACTTTATCTTATCAGCTAACAGTAAATTTAATTGGCTACGCCATCGTATGGGCTTTGGGTATTGGAGTCTAAGTAAATATCTCAAATCTCGTGTTAAGAAAGCAGTAGACTTTATATTCCAGTTTGAAAAGAATCTTGTAGCCTACTGTAAAAAACGTGGGTATGATGGTGTAATATGCGGACACATACATCATGCCGAAATTAAAGAAATAGACGGAGTAGTATATATGAATGACGGCGACTGGGTTGAAAGTTGTACCGCACTTGTAGAACATCATGACGGTCGCTGGGAAATAATAACTTGGACCAAGGAGAGCGATGATGTGGTTATTGATAATACTAGCAATACACGTAAACGATCCCAGAGACAATCCGGGTCGAGTGACCTTGACGTTTCTCACACAAACTGAGTGCGAGCGAGCACGAGCAACAATGACCAGTTGGTTAAAATTTGAAAGTTTTAAGGTGGTAAGCGAATGCAAAAAACAATCTTAATCGTTACAGATAACCTAAAGGATCAAATCAATGGTGTTGTTACGACCTACAAAAATATTGAGGAACACGCGATTCGCGATAACTATCGTGTTGTATATCTTGATCCCGGGCGGTTCCGCTATGTTGATTGCCCTGGCTACAACGAAGTCAAGATTGCCTTTCCCAGGAAGGTGGGCAAGATACTTGAGGAGATCAATCCGGATTATATCCATATCGCCACCGAAGGTCCTGTGGGTCTGCGTGTTAGACAATATCTTGACAAACACGGTTATCGCTACAATACTGCTTATCATACTAAGTTTCCAGAAGGACTTAGAGCCTTATTTGGAATCCCTGAAGTCCTTACTTGGCCTTTAGTACGTTGGTTTCATAAGCACAGTGGCAAAGTGTTGACCACTACAGACACAATGGTAAAGGAATTACAGGCCCATGGATTTGATGGTGAACTTGTATCGTGGACGCGAGGAATTGACCGTACAATCTTTAATCCCAATAGTCGTGATAGAGAAGATGATTCAACAATACTATTGTGTGTCAGCCGTGTTAGTAAGGAAAAGAATCTAGATGAATTTTGTAAATTAGATTATTTTGGTAGTCGTAAAATAATGGTTGGAGATGGTCCTGATCGTGCTCGACTAGAAAAATTATATCCAGATGTAGAGTTTGTAGGATTTAAGACCGGTATAGAATTAGCACAGTATTATGCTAATGCTGATGTATTTGTATTTCCTAGTCGTTGGGAAACATTTGGCATTGTTATGATTGAGGCAATGGCTTGTGGTACTCCTGTAGCGGCATATCCGTGTCAAGGTCCTAAAGATGTTGTTGAACAGGGTGTAACTGGATTCTTAGAAGAAGACCTAGCTACCGCAGTATATCGTTGCACCGGTCTTAATAGAGATACTGTATTATTAGGAAGCCAAAAGTGGTCATGGCAACGTGCTTGGGAAATATTTCGAGATAATTTGATTAATAAAGATTAATTTGTAATCTTAGAGTAATCATGCACTCCGTAAATAATAAGGTACCATGGTGGTACACACTCATAAAACCTTAAGGAGCAATTCATGAGATTAGAAGATTTAGCCGCAAGATTAGTATCTGTTGAAGCCAAACTAGCAACACTAACTGGCACTTCAGTTAAAACAGACAATGCCACAAGTATTGATGAACTAGATTCCAGACTTTCCGTAGTCGAATCACAAGTTGACTATTTAATCGCTGGAAAAACACAAGAGCATATTGATGCTATTATTTCTGCACCGGCAGGCGATGCACCAGTAGAAGTTGAAGATGTAGTTGCATTTTCTCCAAGTGCTAACCACGCAGAAGCAGCCGACATTGTTTCTGATGTTGTTACAGCACAGTTCGACGCAGAGCCAGTTGAGCACTTTGAAGTTGCTGAGATTGTTGCTGCCGCAGTTGCCGCGGTTGTTACAGCTGATCCAGAAGTTGTTATTGATCCAGTTGCAATTACAGAAGCTATTGTTGCCGCAGTTGCTGATATGCCAGCTCCATCTCCAGAATTAGCTCAACAGGCTGCTGACGCAGTTGCTGAAATTATTGCTACAGTTACTGGTGAAGAAGTTGCTCCTGAAGTACAACAACAAGTTGCTGAAGCAGTTGCATTACCAGCTGATCCAGAATTAGACGCTATTGAAGCACGTTTGAATATTGCTGAAGCAAAGGTTGACAGCCTATTGGGAAAGTAATAAACAAAATCCAAACTTGGGTTGGATTTTTATTCAAATCGGATACAAGATAAAGTATCGCTGGAATTCGTAACCAGCACAAAAGAGCTTTCGAGCTCTTTTTTATTGACAAACTCTCTAAATAAATATATACTGTAGTTATTGTTGTAATTCCTTTGTAGCAAAGGCATTGTGGACGTGGGTTCGATTCCCACCATCTCCACCCAAGTATATTCGACCCGATGCGCGAACGGGTGACATGTAACAGAGTATGCTTGATTGGGGGTGACCTGGTTTCGACATGGTGAGATAGCGAAAGAGGCAACACAGTAGGCGATGACTGTAAATCAAGCAAATCTCGTAAATGCAAAAGCAAATACAGGCGAAGTAACTGTTTCTGG
>Ga0209500_10002063_pt1 | contig 14629 bp, 30 predicted proteins | sample S_140212_EF_Meta_FD_187323 | JGI IMG/M metagenome (GOLD analysis project Ga0209500, IMG submission 187323) | Freshwater microbial communities from Lake Simoncouche, Canada to study carbon cycling - S_140212_EF_MetaG (SPAdes) (version 2) | ecosystem: Environmental > Aquatic > Freshwater > Lake ... | reverse complement strand
TTGTTTGCGTATAACTCCACGTACACAGTGTTGTCTACGTTCCCAGTTCCGGATCTTGTCACAGAATGCTGCGCTGCCACTGTAACTGGCCATACACTCTAATCGATCGTCTTCAGTCTTTTTCATATTACACTCTGATATATCAGCACTCAGCGCAGGTTCAATCACAGTGCTGGCTGTGACCAGGATCACTGTGACTAACAGTGTGAGAGACTTTGAATTAACCATGCAGTTATTTAGTGGAAAAATTCTACCGCGCTGCTGCTTCGCAGCTGATAAATAGCTGTATGCTCAAAAGATACCTTGTCACTGATCACACTTGCTTACCCGAAATACTTACTTGGGTTGCAGACCCCGATCATCGCTGTCAGTTGATTGGCTCGCGTGTTGCGGACCATCTAGAGTATCACGTGGTTCTGGATCTCACCCACGGACATCTAGAACTCGTAGATCTATTATCTGCTGAGTTTCCCACTGCTGTTGCAGCCGTGGAATTTCCTCGCAGTCACCTATCATGAAAACACTGACACTATCTATTCTACTCATGCTCACAGGCTGTGCCACTGTACAGTCGTGGATACCTTCATTCTGGGATGTGAATCAAAGCGCTAGAATCACAGACGTACAGTTGGCTGTAGATCGACTGGACTGTGCTGCAGATCAACTGGTTCAGGTCACACGCATACGTGATGATCTACGTTGGTTTGAACTGTACAGTGTCAGCAAAGGCTCAGTGCAACAGGATGTGATCCGGTTGATTGCGCCCATGCAGCAGACCGTGGAAGACATGCACAAACGCAACACGGAAGGTAGGGGCTCACAGGCATATTGTGAACTCAAGAAACGGATCATGCAACAACAGGCAGCTAGAGCAGCTGCGGGCATACAAGGGAGATGGTAATGCAACAACTACACGACATAGCAGCCACGGGTCCTGGATGGGCACGTGAGCGAGCTGAGATGGCCCTGGCCATAATGCAGCAGTATGAAGGTGGGGGTCTAGAGCTAGATGAGTATCAAGAACTGATGCGAGACCTAGTGAGATCAGACACTCTGAACGCACAGGCTGACGATCAGGAACTGAAAAATCTATTAGTTGCCTGTGTGATGATAGGAGCCAAACTAGCATGAAGATCAACGAAATCATCACGGAAAACATATTCACCTGCGACTACCACACAGTCATGCAGGCCGTGGCAGAACTCTACAACAATCACTATGACATCAACATCTGGAACAATGCAGAAGCACACGACGAAGCAGCCCAGGTCTTGATGAAAGAGCATCCCACACAAGAAGAGCTGGCGTTCATCATAGACACATCTGAACTACCCGAGCGCTTTATGGATCTAAACTTTCCCTTAAACGATGAACTGATGTTCAACAGCGCAGGAGCCAGTGACGACGTGGTAGAAGGCGACCTAGATGAAGACTCGGATCTAGAAGAACAGCCTGCTAGTCGTGAGCTGTGCCAAAGCGGCAAGCCCAACTCAGCTCTGGGTGCCTCACAGTTGAGCTCATGCAAGAGCCAGGGCTATCGTGGACGTCACGGCGACAAAAGCCACAAGATTGGCAGTGAGCGTATCACCGTCAAGGGCAAGACAATCAAGGGCAAGAAGTACGGGGGTCCCCTGCCTGATTGGTCATAAGCGCACATGGTCAAAGTCACTGATCTACTCATAGCCCCACCCCAGATGCCCGACCCTCGATTCCGGGACACAGTGCTGATGATCACTGCCCACAGTCACTGGGGTTCACGAGCAGTATGTGTGAATCGACCCTTGTCTACGACCCTGGATCAAGTTTTGCAGGGTCATGCTTGGCAGCTGCCCCCTACCCCCGTGTACTGGGGTGGCCCTGTTAACACCCACAGTCTTTGGATGTTACACAGCACAGACTGGCAGTGTGCTCACAGCCAACAGCTGTCAGAGTCTTGGGCAGTGACCAGCCATGCACAGATGCTGGATCAACTCACAGAGCCCGGGGGTCCCAGATACAGTAGATTCATGTTGGGTCATGCTGGGTGGGCCCCAGGCCAACTACAGGCTGAGCTAGAGGGTGGTCAGGGATGGTCACAGTCGCAGTCATGGCTAACTGCAGATAATCTAGGAGTGGAGTGGTTGTTGGAGCAGAGCGTTGAAGATGTTTGGAACAACACCATTACGGTCAGTTGTCATCAGGCAGTCGATAGTTGGCTTTAAAACGTTCACTGTGACTCTGGCAGGTCACGCACATCTGGGTACCCGGCACTGCCTGTTGTCGGGCCAGGGGTATATCATCACCACACTGCTCACACTCAGTGGCCGAGGGCTGAGCCCTTTGACGTTCTAGTCGTTGGCGTACTGAGTCCAGGGCCTGGGCATCACGCATCATAGCAATGGCCTGGGCCTGCTCTCCCTCTTCTGAGCTGCTGACGTCAATTTTATCTAGTTCGTTCATTGTCACTGTCCCGTATGGTTGTTAATAGTTGGTTGCGATGATTCTTGTACTTAGCGTATTTTTCTCTGACCATGGCGAACCATAGGTCTTTGATCACCACTATGCCTATGATGCTCCAACCCACATAGGTCATGTACAGACCCCAGGGTGAGGGCACAAAGATGCTGGAGACATTCAGTATCAAGCTGAGGATTATGGCCCGTTGCCACAGTTCCCAACTGGACCAACAGTAGCCCAAAAAGTCTAACAGATTTTTCATAATCCAACTCCAAAATCCTGTTTGATCTGTTCAGCAGCATCATCATATCCGTGCAAGGTCAACTGCTGCACACAGGCTGCGAACAGCAGTTGAGCATAGATGCGATTGTAGTTGTCGATCCATTGCTGTGAGTCTAGCCCTGCAGGCACTAGGATCTTGGCCTGATCACTGAACTCTTGGTATGCCAACGGGTTGATCATATGTATACATCCAAGTTATGGCCTAAAAATTTACCATACTGATATAAACCATATTCCACTCGTCTTTTGAGGCTGAGATATGCATTGATTTCTGCAATGTATCTTGCTTCTTCATGATCCTGAAAACTTGCACGATTCATTTGCCAATCACTGCGTTTGATATCATAATGTTGCTCAAGTTTGTCGTAATGCTGATCTGCTAGCTGCTCATTTCTGTCAGCTCTGCGACCGGCCATGGCGGCGGTATTGAGCACAGGCATAGCGGATGCACTGGCAATAGATACATTCATCGTTCATGTCCAAAAAATATATTTAACACAGGCTGCGATCACAGCCGCTCGCATCACAGTTAACCAAACACTGTGATACCATGTAGATTCAATTATTGATTTGATCACATTCATAATTTAGACTCCAAATATCATTGTGGCCACGGCCCATACCAGCACCGCTAGAGCAAACAGCACTATTGCTGGTTGTATAACGCAAAATATCAAGAAAGCTTGAACGTCTCTGTGATTCATAATTTATCTCCTGCAGTCTTCTCATCACGGGTTTTAATCTTGGCATCAGCACAGATACCTTCTAGCACAGTGATAGTGCCTTGCCCAGCTTGTTTAACCATGTCTCTCATTCGTTGTTTTTGTATATCCAAAGACTCTGTGCATTTGATTTCTTGTGTGAAATAAAAACCATCGCTCTGCATGAACTCACAGTGAGTGTTGATGCAGATCCATAACACTGGTATAAAAATTTCAATCATTGTTCAACTCCGAAATGTTTTTTAATCGCAAAAGCAAACAGTTCTGCTTGATACTGACCAGCAGATTTTATTTCATAGTCATTGCCCATATTGATACAGGCTTGAGCACATTCTTGAATCAATAGCTCGGCGAACTTTTGTTCGAACAAGTCCGAATTCACAGACAATGTGATATTTGATACAGGGTGCCGTGTGGCAGCATATTCTCTAGCCTGTTCAGCAAGTTCTCGAATTCGTTCGTTCATCATTTACCCCAGATTGCTTCCAATACAGTATCGAGAGACACATTCAGTATCTTTGAGATTACTTCTATTTGGAATCCTTCTTTATACATCTCTCTAATCTCGTCTTTCATTCTTTAACTCCGAAATGTTCTCTAATCTCTACAGCACAATCCTGCCTACCTGACCTAGCATCAATGTTATCTTCGCCATCCACATCTTGACAAATAGAAACACATTCCTTCACAATCAACTCGGCGAACTTTTCGACATTGAGCCAATCTTCGAGTTCGTGCTGTGCCTGCTCGTCCCAGCAGGCTTTATTAAGAAATTTTTGGATTAGTTCTTTGTTCATTCTTTAACTCCGAAATGTTCTTTAACAAACAATTTAATTTCCTGAATTGGTAACTCGTCATCATCACCGTATCGTTTTATCATACTATCAATTAACTCTTGAATAATCAACTCGGCGAACTTTTCCAAATCAGGATATTCTAAAATTGAAGTCCATGTTCCATCTTCATTCTTTACTATCTTTGCTTTTACAGTTTGTTCTTTTAATATTCCAGCCTCATCAGCAAGTTGTTTAATTCGTTCGTTCATTTTGTTAGCCTCTTCATATGGGTTATGCTGAAGTAAGTGTACGGTACGGTCCAATTAGTGTTCCAACGAACACTTACATCGTAGATACGAATCCAACCATTGCGCCAATTTAGGCACCACATATAGTTGCCTTTGAGATAGTAGCGTGTCAGTTTCATTTCTTAAATCTTGGCATAAGTTCACTACCATGATACTGGAAATGACTCAGCATGGGCAACAGGCCCTCAAGATCCTCTGCAGGATGACGTTCAATCATGGGCATAGCCGCACCATCAACCAGCATGAAGTATAACTTGTCAGTACCTTCTGCAATTTGCTTTTTAAAGATATGTTGTAGATCTTCTAGGGTCATTCTTCAACTTTCAAACACTGTGTTTTGATCTGTACTCCGAATAAGTCTGGTTGACGACTAAATTCAGTTTTTCTAGCAAGACATTCTTTTTCAGAGTTAACAGGACCTTCGGTGTATTTCTTTAGAAACTCACCGCTTGGACCAAACATTGAAATAACTAATATCCAATACATTATTCAACTCCTAGTTTCTTTTTCGCTAGTTCCTGTTCGCATTGAGCAATGGAGGCGTCAAGCATAGCAGTTGTAATTTCTTTGGGATTCATTCCAAAATGTAGTTTAATCAACTCGACTCCCTGCCCACGACTAATCATGTCACGTAACATAGGATTCAATGCTATACAACATTGCCGGATCAATAACTCGGCAAACTTTTCTTTGTCAAATTCAGCATATGAACTGCCCCAGCCATAGGCATTTTTTGGACTCTCTACAATACTTGTAGCTTGTTCGATGAGTTCTTTAATTCGTTCGTTCATTTTCTCAATCCTGCAATCTCTTTGTACGAGACACGAATAAGAGTATGCCACACAAATCCAATCATCATGGGCAAGTCCAAGTGTACACTGACCATAGGACCTTCCAGTTCACTGCGCATGTTGTCTCCATATGCAGTACCCACAAAAGGTATGCCCTTGTATGTGCCTTCAACCCTATCCCCAAACTTGTATTTGGGTTTAGGTCTATGCTCTGTAAAGTATTCTGCTAGGTTCAAATCTTTTCTCCTGCTTTGAAGCCACGGAATCTCATGAACCTAGGAAAACGTAGACTGTAGGTACCGTCTTGGTTCTGTGTGACTGCATCTGCTCGAACTTCGATCACCTGTCCAATTAGGCTGTCCTTGCTGTCCCAATAGTCTTTGCGATCGCTGTCAGTGAATCCAGAACCTACATTAACTCGGATGTCTTTGCCATCGTCTGTGCCTTCACAGATCACAGCACCCAAACGGCCTAGATTGCGACCTGTACCTTCTTCTACTGCAACGATCTGAAGACTTACTTCAATGAAAGGCTTTTGTTTAAGCCAAGCCACACTTCGCTTGCCTTCCCACTTGCCGTTAGGGTCTTTGATCATAATGCCTTCAAAGCCTTCAGCGACCATTTGCTTGTTGTAGTCTTTGAACTCAATTTCATCAGTGAACACATCCAGATCAAACTCTTGTTGTGTGATGATTTCAATGCAGCCTGAGTCTGCAAACAGTTTGGAAAAGTTCTCACGTAGGAAAGCACTACGGCGCTTCTGCCCCATTGCACTGGCCCCTGCTTTGAACTCAGTCAAAGGCACGATATCAAACAACATCAGTCGGGCATCCTGTGCCTGTACATCACTCTTTCTGTGTACCTGCTTCATTAGGTCCTGGAACGAGTTTGAAATTACTTCTCCGTCGAACACATAACTGCGTCCCCAATTGTCCATGTTGTCTTCAAAGGCTTTGACGATATGCGGAAAGTTAATCAATTCTTTGCCATTGCGAGTGTACATGGTAACTATGCGGCTTTCAAAATCTACCACAGTGAGCACACGCACACCATCTAGTTTAGGCTCAACTAGTTTCTTACCTGCGATCTTGCCTTCGTGATTAGCACCGTCATGCGCCAGCATACATTCAAACACAGGCACAGAGTATTCAGGCTTCTTAGACTTCTTGGCTACTGTGTTCACAGTCTTTTCACTAACACCACAGCGCAGGTCTTTGATAAGGATCCTACGATAGAAACCATTCCATTGATCCTTAGTAGCCACATCCATAGCCAACTTGATAGCATCACGTGCGGCATGTCCTGTTAGTGTTCTGCGATAGAGTGCATCTGCCAATTCGCTGAAGTTAGCCCAGCTCAGGCCCTGTCCGTCTACATCACTCTCTGGTACCTGCTTGACCCCAAAGGTATGCAGTTTGTCCAAGCACCAGCGAACTCCTTCAAAGAATTCATCTAGGCCTTCTGTCATTGCTTCTGCAAGGATAGCCTCTTTGGCTAGACGACTGTTGTCTGCTTCAAGTCGGGCAATAACTTCTTGTGGTTGTGTACGCATGATTGTCCTTATACGATTGCGGGTTTACGATTTGGTTCATAGTCTGAGTAGACTTTGGCATAGTGATTAACACGTATCCAATATACTAGACTCTGAGGATCAGCTATCATCCAATCCTCTACATCTTTAAATTCTATGTCATCTTGTGTAGTGAACACATAGATTTCATAACAGCGTTGAGCGTTGAATCGAGCTCGAAGTCGCATCGAGCTGATCTGTCCTGCTAACGGATTCTTCTGCGGACTGTTGCCACGCAGGGCTTCAAGCAGTTGTCCTTTGTCCCATGCGTCTGGATGCTTATTGGTAATGTCTTGTAGACATTCAAAGCCTTCTCGATCCCACGATGCCAAAATATAACGCACATCTGCTCCTAATCTGTTACAATGCTAATATTATAGCATCAAACAGCGGATTTGTCAAGCCCTTTTAACTCAAAAGACAGCCATTGCACAGCATTAATCATAGTACCATAATTCTTAATAGTGTTAAAGAACTCTGATACAATCTGTATATTAGTGATGTCGCCGTACTTCTTGCCGCCATTAGCTACACTCTTTTTATGATCAATACCTGGACGGAAATATGGATTGTCTGTTGTTCTGTTTAGGCCGTAGCCATAATCAATCAAGGCACCTGTTACCGGGCAGTGATCAGGACTGATGGCCGCTACCTGTTCTGGATCTAGTTGATATTCCGCTACGCTAGAACTCATACGTGCCCAAACAAGTTTAAGATTGTTTGTCTTTTTAAACTCTTCGTAGATAGAAGGAGAGCCATAAGTGCCAGTATGATACTTAGAATGCGGGTTCTCCTTGCGTTCTTGAATACGGAGTTCTTCTCTAGATTGACCTTGCACCTTGACAGCACGATTATGAAATTCATGCTTGTCAAATACTGCTCTAAGATCTTCTAAGAAGGTGTTAAACTGTGTCTGCTTCATCTTCTTCGGCTTCGTATTCGAGTTTCGCATGATCAAATGCTACTTCTTCGTCTCGGTAGTAGGGCTGAAGATCTTTACCTTTCTTATTCTTACGTTCACCGTTGTAGTAGAAGCCGACTTCAACATCAAACTCGTCACCGTCCGCACTCTTTATGAGCGGCAAGTCGAGTTTAACATGAGTGACATTTGAGTGATCCTTGTAATAGGCATTCCAATTAAGGATCAAGTCACGAATGCCTGCGGCAATAGTAAAGTTGGGAGCAATCCCTGTGCGCCAATCTTTAGTTGTACCTTTAGTGTCGAGAGTGTTTAAGAATGCTTTCACGTCTCCCCAAAGGGTTCCTGCACCGGTCGCTCGACCAGGCCGCTTAGGGTTATCCGGATAGCTCTCACTAATAGCACGTTTAATGTAAGAACGAATATCTCTCATCTGTGAGCTAGTAAATCCCGAGTCTTGCATCTGTTGCATAAACTCACTAACTCCCCAAACAAATTCTCGAGTAAGTTCTCCATGCGGCCAAATAGTTACATTCATTTGTACAGCATGTTCAAAGATACTAAGATCCTTTGTTGTAGTTTTTTTACCATATTGGCAGAAATCTGTGTACAATTTTTCACCGTTCTGGCAAACCTTTGCTTTTTTAGGCAAACTACGTTCTTGCCAAGAACAATCTAAATTGTCTAACAAGTTGAAGAAGTCTAAGTAAGGAGCATCGTCTGCCTTAACTGCTTCGCCTTCAAACTCAAAGTCCTGTGCTCGGGTAACTCGAACGTTAGCATTATTTTCCCAACTAGATTCGAGGTTGTGAATGTTGCGAGAAGCATACATATTTGAATCCATAGAAGGGCTATCACTATGAACACCTTCAACAAGGACTTTCTCTTCGCCCATAATTAGACGCCCAAAGTTTCCATGCTGTTTGTCATTTACATTCATTGTGCCATCTGACAACACACGGACATAGGCTGGATCATTTAGATTACCGTCCCATTCAATTAGAATATCACGTAAAATGTGCCATACTTTAACACTACGCTGAACTGGGTATCGGAGGAATAAGTTAGACCATTCAGCCTCTTGACCTCCAATACGTGTAATAGCATCTTCGAGTTTAGGTAACTTGTAAGTATCAAAGATTTTAGAAGCTTCGAGCATTCTAAGAACTTCTACAGCTACTTGCAAAAAAGTAGGTCGAGCATTCTTACCAAACTTTTGATAAACGTCTAAGACGCCCTCATTAGGTAATTTGTCTATTAATTCTTTAATTTTAACACTATTGCCCGCAATAGATCTAATATCGATCTTTTTTGTTTGTGAGAGTTCGTCGCCAAAAATATCTTCAAGATTATTACCGAATAAATTTTCAAGTTCTTCAGGATACTTACGTGTTTTTTGAGCCATTGTTTAGCCTTAGAAAGTTGTTAAACTAGCTGTTAGTATACTCTCAAATCTAACTAATGTCAACCGGTTAATTAACCAAAATCAAATAAACTATCAAATTGGTTATCGGCCTGTGCCATAGTGCCGTAGTCTGTGCGTTCGTGTACTTCACGTGGCACAAACAATCTGTCCATGTATTTTGGAATCTGCTGATGAGTCATTCCAATATCCTTGCCAAAGAACAAGCCTTGCTGAGCTTCATTGGCAGGCTTACGCACAGCACAGACACAGACATAGTCACGCTCTGCAAAGAAGTCATACAGGGCCTGCGGATCGTATCCATATTGCTTACATTGTTTGGGCACGATCTCAACCTGCACTGCGGGTCTATACTTGTCTATAGTGTCCTTGGCTCCGTGTATAACAAACAGTTCGCTACCTTCCACATCTATTTTGATTGTGTCAACATCTTCAAAGGCAAAACTATCAATGGTTCTTGCAGGAACATTGACCACATGCTGAGATTTCTTAACATGTGCATCGTCGTAGACTGCAAAGTTATGTCCGCCGTGTTCAGGATGATCCTGGATGCCAATTGTGCCTGTGTTGCGATTGGTCACAGCAACTTCATGCACAGTGATGTTACCTTGGATATTCATGCTCTGAGGTATGCCCTTCCAAGTGTACCAACCAACCACGGGTTCGGGATCTCTGTGTACGCTGCCTTGATTCTGATCACCTTGCCAATAGATGCCCTGTAGATTACTTCTGCGAGCAATCTCGATATTGGCTTTCAGCATGGTCAGTGTAGTTGGCGTAGGTTCAAACGATTCTACATGTTGCGCCCATTCTGCATAGGCAATGGTGTTGTTGCCTACATTGGCGCCTACGTCTATAATGCGTCTTGCATTGGGATAGATAGTACGGATCAATCTACTGTTGTTGCCTTGATAGTAGACATTGACTCCGCTGAATCTAGGCCCTTGTAGATTGTCAATGCTCAATAGCCAATAGCATCGTCCAAACTTGTTTACTACTAATCTAAACTTTGAATCTTTGTAAAGCCCACTAGGTTCGTCGAATCCAAAAAGGTCTTTGAATTCCTGTTCCGTAATTGAGGCGGTTATTAATTGCGGCATACTAGTTCTCCTTCTAATAAATGTTCGCTTGTATGTTGAAAACAGACTGTTGAAAATCTGTCGTTTGAGTTGGCGCTGAGCCTTAGATAGCATCATATTAGTTCTCCTTCTAATCAGTGTCTGCTATCAGTACTTATGCACTTGAGACACTGCCTAAAATTTAATGCAGTTATCCCAAGTAATTAGCCCAGCTGGCATGCTGTAGATGATATCCGCGATCTCGTCGCTTGGCCACAAGATCCCAAAATGTAGGCTTGTAGGGCATGATCTTTGGCTTCATCTTGCCTACATGAGCTGCCTTCTTGTAGTTACAGGTCTTGCAGGCAGTGGTGGAGTTTTCCCAGGTGGTCTTGCCGCCTAGGCTCACAGGATGCACGTGATCCAAAGTGGCTGTGACTTCTGTGACATCTATGCCACAGTATTGGCAGGTGTAGGCATCACGCAGAAATATGTTGCGTTTACTTAACCTCATAGTATGCTTGGGTTTTTGATATGTGTTCAACATGATCACAGCAGGCACACGGGTCTGCCATCTAGCACTGTGGACGATCCAATCTTCATACCATTCTAATACTTCGACCTTGTCCAGAACCATATATCGTATGGATTCCTGCCAATCTACCACACTCAGGGGTAATAGGCTTACAGGTTGCATGTCTGCGTTTAACAATAGTGTTGCCATTTCGATAAACTTCTATAAAGTAATATTTAACCAATGAATTAATCACAGCGTTCATTATACACTCAGATTACTGAAATGTCAACGCTTGCACTGCTAATTAGTAGAGTATATACTGTTGTATCACGTTAACAAAGGAATTATATGCTAGTACCAATGGTAGTTGAATCTACAAGCAAAGGCGAACGAGCCTATGACATCTACAGTCGTTTGCTCAAAGAACGCATTATCATGCTGAATGGACCTGTGGAAGATCACATGGCCAATGTTGTAGTTGCTCAATTGCTGTTCTTGGAGAGTGAGAATCCGGACAAAGATATCAATTTGTTTATCAATTCGCCAGGCGGTGTTATCACAGCTGGCATGGCCATATATGATACCATGCAGTTTATCAAATGCGATGTGACCACTTATGTTATGGGACAGGCCTGTAGCATGGGCAGCTTTCTAGCACAAGCAGGAGCCAAAGGCAAACGATATATATTGCCCTATGCCCGACACATGATCCATCAGCCCAGTGGCGGCGCTCGTGGTATGCAAAGTGATATTGAAATCCAATACAAAGAAATCACTAAGATGAAAACCATTCTAACTGATCTCTATGTCAAACATAATTCTGTAGGCAAGACCTATCAAGACTTTGAACGTGATATGGATCGCGACACGTTCATGAGTGCAGAAGAAGCACTGGCCTATGGACTGGTAGATAAAATAATTGAGAAACGACCATGAACTTACAAACATTAGGTAAAGTAGACAAAGGGTGGGGATTCGAATTGGTGTTTGCCAACAACGACAAATACTGCGGAAAGCTTTTGGTATTTGATCGTGCAGGAGCCAAGACCAGTTTGGTGTTTCACAAAGAAAAATACAAGAGTTGGTTCATCAACGCTGGCAAGTTTCGAGTCACTTACATTGATGTTAGCACAGGTGAAACCAAGGAAGCTATTCTAGAAGAAGGCAAGACCGCAGACTTCGGCGCCCTTGGCCCACATCAGATTGAAGCACTGGTTGCCAACAGTGTGATCTTTGAAGTTAGTACTGCTGACTATGTGGAAGATCGATTTAGACTTGCGCCGGGTGACACGCAAATGAAGCAGCTAGAGCAGTAATTAGATCTTCAATCATGCCATCATCGTGGAACGGGGTAGGTGCTAGACGCAACCGCTCCGTGCCCACTGCCACAGTAGGTGAGTTGATAGGTTGGATGTAGATGTTATGCTCATTCAACAATTCATCGCTGATAGCCTTGCAACGTACAGCTTCGCCAACTAGGATGGGAACAATGTGTGTGGTAGTACACTCCATTGGTGCCAAACCCGCTACAGTTAATCTATGCTTGAGTTTGCGAGCACGTTCTTGATGCTTGTCACGTAGTTCGGGATGATCCTTGAGATACTTGACAGCAGCCAGAGCACCTGCACAACTTACAGGGCTCATGCTAGTTGTGAATATAAAGCCTGCAGCAACAGAACGGATGGCGTCGATTACCTCAGCATCGGCAGCTATATAGCCACCTTGGACCCCATAGGCTTTCCCTAATGTACCGTTGACTATGTCAACACGGGATTGTAGCCCTAGCTCTTCAACTTTTCCACCACCGTGGGGTCCATAGAGTCCTACCGCATGTACTTCATCGATGTAGGTCATAGCACCATATCGATCTGCTAGGTCGCAGATTTCTCGGATATGTCCTACGTCGCCATCCATACTATAAACTGATTCAAATACAATACAGGGCACGTTGCCCGTGAGTTGTATGCTGGTTAATATATCTTCTAGGTGATTGAGATCGTTGTGACGGAACACTGTTTTAGGTGCTCGGCTGTGAACCATGCCTATGACTAGGCTGTTGTGGTTCTCACTGTCCGAAACAAAATGTATATTGGGTATGATCTTGCTTAGAGCAATCAGAGTCCATTCGTTGGCCACATAAGCTGATGAAAATAACAGAGCTCGTGCCTTGTTGTGTAGAGTGGCCAGCTCGTATTCTAGAGCCACGTGATAGTGACTGGTGCCTGCAATGTTTCTAGTACCACCTGATCCTGCACCTGTGTGGTCCAGGGCTGTATGCATGGCATCTAACACAACTTTGTGCTGGCCCATGCCCAAATAGTCGTTGCTGCACCAGTTTGTGATGCTCTTGATGTTGTAGGGCCCGTACCACATGGCTGAAGGAAATTTGCCCTTTTCACGAATGATGTCGTTGAACACACGGTATTTGCCCGTGTCTTTGAGTGTTTTCAGCAGTGCGTTAAAGGGAGCTTTGTTTATCATAGTAATGTTATTTACCCTGCTAAATATTGCATTAGGGAGTAATAATGGCTACGATTAACTATTGGGGATTAGCAAAGAAAGGATCAGTGACTGTGGCAATGACAGTTACTATCGATCAGTTAATTTCAGCTATAGCCACTGATGAAGGATTGGCCACAGAATACTATACTGTTAGTGCTATGAATGATTTTAGCAAAAGCAGCCTTACCTACGGTGATAGCTCTACCACATTAACACAGTTGGGTCTAGTAGACGGTGGAACTGTGCTGTGTACTACTAATCAATATGGTTCAAAACAAGAACGACAACTTGAAAAATTATACATCGCTCAGGCAAAGCGCCAGGCATTTGGTGACATTACTAAACCTTACTATCGTGTAAACAATACTTTTGATATTACCTTATTGCCAGATACCTACGCTACCAACGCTGATGATAATGCCAACACTGGCGGCTTGCTGAATGGCCGTCCTTGGGTAAACTATGCAGGTATTGCATTTGCCCCAAACATCTGGCGTACAGACTATGAACTCTACTTTAACGATACGCCGTCATTCTTCGCCACCGCCGCATTAAAGGCAGCACCCAACGACTACAATGGTACCGATACTACAATCAGTGAACCAACCTTATTAAACAATACCAGTATTGAATACAAGGGCTACTTTCTTGCTACCTATACTGGCACCCATACTTTCTATCTAAATTCAGATGATGGCAGTTGGATGTGGATTGGACCAACAGCATTGACTGGATTCACTACCGCAAACGCACTGGTACAAAACGGTGGACTACACGGAACACATGAAGTCAGTGCTACAATTAGTTTGGTTGCCGGTACATACTATCCAATACGCATTCAGTTTGGCAACGGACCAACGGGTCCTGGAGAGTTGTTTGCAAGTTATGCTCACTCAGGACAGGCCAAGACACAGACCTGGACTGGCAAAGTGTTCTACAATACAGCAACTAACGGATTCTAAATGTACAGAAAGTATATCAATATAGTAGAAGCAGCCAACAAGGGCTGTCCCATTGCCACACACGACCTAGAAGTCAATGTCAAGAACAGACAAACTGCTATAGACAAACATCACTACGGTCCTGCCAATCCCGATGAGCCTGGCGCATACTGGAAAGAGTCTGCCAAGCAATGGGGCATAGACGAAAAGACTGCTAAGACTATGCAGTGTGCAAATTGTGCGGCTTTTAACATCTCCGATAGTATGTACAAGTGCATACACGACGGCATGGGCAAAGAAGCCTACGATGCTGAAAAGACCCGTGAAGCAGCAGACCTAGGCTACTGCAATCTACTGCATTTTAAATGTGCAGGCTCACGAAGC
>Ga0209500_10002061_pt1 | contig 14634 bp, 11 predicted proteins | sample S_140212_EF_Meta_FD_187323 | JGI IMG/M metagenome (GOLD analysis project Ga0209500, IMG submission 187323) | Freshwater microbial communities from Lake Simoncouche, Canada to study carbon cycling - S_140212_EF_MetaG (SPAdes) (version 2) | ecosystem: Environmental > Aquatic > Freshwater > Lake ... | reverse complement strand
TTATTAAGAATCCAAAAATAATTAATTACAACAAAAGACTATTAATTATTGGATTTCTTGTAATGTTTTTGTGGATTTTAAAAAATATTTTTATAAGCTCATGCGCAGTATATCCTATACAAATTACATGCTTTAAGAATCTTGAATGGTCTAGTTTTCAAAGTAAACAGGGCAATCCAATCGATGTATCTGAATCAAATGAAGCGTGGGCAAAGGATTATCCTAATAGAAAAGATCAATCAATTAGTGAAAAAGAATATATATCAAATTTTAAATGGATTAATGTATGGTCTCATAATCATATTAAAACCGTTTTGTGGGGCATCTTGCCTTTGGTCACAGTGGTCATATTTTTTGCTTTAAGCAATATTAGAAAAAGAGTTATCTTAGATAATAATACCAAAAAAAAAATTATTTATTTATTTACCATCTGTATTATTTCTTCAATTTATTGGTTCTTTAAATTCCCAACTTTTAGATATGGAGCACCTTATATATATACACTAATAATATGCGCCTATTTTTTAACTCTATTTTCCAAAAAAAAACTTGGACTGTATAATATTGAAAACAAAACTATAATGATTTTTATTCTTTTAGGATTTTTTGCTATTTTTATAAAAGACTTAGGGAGAGTCTATGTTAATTTTAATTTTAAATATGTAGATTATCCCTGGCCAAAAAAAAATTCTTTTACAGAAGAAAATAAAAAAAATACAAACATACCTATTTATAATAATAAAAATGAATTGTTATATTACAAACCATATCCATATAGTTTGTGTATGTATAGTAAATCGCCTTGCACTTCCGAGAATCCAGGAGAAATAATTATTAAAAAAACTACTTTAAATAATTTAATATATATTTCAAAATAATATCTTTAATAAGAAATTATGCTGGCTGAATTGAAACACCAATTCAATCCATAAAATTATTAACTATTTTATAATTTATTTTCTTTTACTTAATTTTTTTAAGATATATAAGAGCTTACAATAATATCGCGGGGTGGAGCAGTCTGGTAGCTCGTCAGGCTCATAACCTGAAGGTCCTTGGTTCAAATCCAAGCCCCGCAACCAAATTTTAAAAATTAAGTAAATTTTCCTTTTTATTAAATATCAATTCGGTCAATAAATTCATCCCGTAAATTGTAAGATGCCCGTAGTCTCTATAAATTATTTTATTATCAGCTGTTAAGTACTTACATCTTTTAATGTCAGAATTGCAAAGTAAATTGTATATATCCAATACTTCAATATCATTCTGCTTGGCGATCTGTTTTATTTTATGGTTAATGGACGGAACTCCAAAATGATTACCTTGCGAATTTAAGTAATATTGTTCTTCCATCTGCTGCATTTCATTTTGATTAGGATAACGTTTATTATTAAAAATAAAAAGATCGGTATAAGTCCATCCTGGTTGACCATATCTATTTACACCACTAAATTGGGGAGAGTTAGTCGTAATTATAATTTTCTTTTTAAAAAATTTTTTAAGATTTTTTAAGTTTTTATCTAATTGATCAATATCATCACTATAATATCTTGAAGATATTATAATAATATCCATATGATTAATTATCTTGCTATACTCTTCTGCTGTATACGCATTAAATTCACTTACATCGTTAGCGCAGTTTTTGGTATTTTCAAGATTAACGAGAACTGAAAGGCAGATGATTTGTTTTGGTATATAATAAAAAACATATTTGTTTGATAAATCTTTCTTTAAACTCAAACTATAATAAAAATCAGCTGCATGAGAGTTGCCAAATACAAGAATTTTTTTATTATTAGAATTTTTTAATTGTTCAAAATCAATTTTTTTTAATAAACTTTTTTTTAAATCATTAACTTCTAAATTATAATAATTTTTATCAAAACGGTAATCTTCCACTATCCAATTTTTTTCAAAACCCTTATTTTTTATAATATAAAAATTTATACATAAAATAAAAATAATTAGGGATAAAAAAACTGAATAAAATAATTTTGCTGGTACAATTTTTTTATTTCGGCATGTTATTTCGATATATTGATAACTTATCAATGAAATGACATATAAAAATATAGGTAAAAAAATTTTTACTATTATAAGAACTATTTCATTATCATTTTTTTCAAAAATAATTCGAGCAAATGCAAATAACGGGTAATGAAAAATATACAAAGAATATGACAACAATCCAATTTTTGTAAATAACTTTGAAGTTAGAATATTTTCTATAAAAAAATTATGTTGAGAAAAAATAATTAATAGACAGACATTTATAATTAAAATTAAAGTTATAATTGATGGATGAACAGTATTATTGTTAAAATAAGAAAAACAAAATATTATTAAAAATAAATTTACTAAAGGTAAAGTAAATGTAAAAATATTTTTTTTATCTTTATTAATTTTTTTTTGCAAAAAATATACAAAACAACCTGCAATAAATTCCCAAAACCTGCCGTATGGTAAATAAAAGTTAGAAACTGGATTAATGTCACTATTAATCTGACACAATACTAAACTAATTAAAAAAAATAATATTAATACATATAAATAAAATTTATTAAAATATTTATAAGCTAATAAAAAGAATATTGAAATGAATGCATAAAATTGAAATTCAAGTGCAATTGACCATGTATGAAGGAATGGTTTTTCTAAGGATGATTCCGCTCCATATAATTGATTTATGTAACTATAGTAATAATTAGTGCTAAAGGTAAAAATACTATTTATTGATTTAACGACGCTTACAAAAGCAAATGAAATTAAATAATAAAAAGAAGGTAGTATAAATATAATAATCGCTAATAATAGCGCTGGAAATATTCTTCTAATTCTTCTATCAAAAAAATTAATTAATGAAAAATTATTTTTTTTATAAAATCCATTGAAAATTATTGCAGTAATTAAATATCCCGATATAACAAAAAATATATCTACTCCTAAATACCCGCCAGGAAATAGTCTGATACCAAAAATATCTAGAGTAGCATGATAAAATATAACGCTGACAACGGCTATTGCCCTAAGACCATCAATATTTTTTTTATATTCTAGCAATTTATATTATTGGTTAATGCGTTGCACTACTTCATTTAATATAATTTCATTTCCGAATTTAGAAAAATGAATATCCCCATTAATATATATTTCCTTATACCAATTCTCGTTAGATTTAGAATAATTTCTAAAAGTATCAAAAGTATTAATTACCCCATTACATTTTGTAAAATCGCAAATCTGATTGACATATTCTGTCCAAGAAAAAATTGAATCTAAATAATTGATTTGAGCGGGCCAAGGGGCAATTAATATATATAATTCTGAATTATGTTCTGATGTTAATTTAGAAATTTCAAAAATTTTTAATTTTATCTTTTCTAGTCCAATTTTTACTCCGAGAGGTTTATAGCCAGAATAATTTTCCCAAAAATAATTTGAATCTAAATCACTCCACTCTTTCCAGGTAAAAGCTGAACGCGAAGAATTAAATAAAACTTCCGTATAATTACTTTCTTTAAAATTGAATTTTAATAATCGATAAATAAGTATTGTAAATCTAAAATTCTTTATTAAATATGATTTTAGAAATTTATCTTTGTTTTTTTTAATTTTATTTTTATCAATATTTAATAAAATACTACTTAATTCTGATGGTTCTGTAGATAAATTATTTTTTTTAACTTTAATGTTATAATTATAAATTTTATAATCATTAAAGGTAACCCATCTTGAAGATTCATCCTGAACATCGCTAATATCAAGATATAAAATAACAGTATGCTTAGGTCTAAGTAGATTATATTTTAAGGCTTCAGAATAAGCATGCAAGTAAGTTGTAGGGGAATACGATGGTACGCCAGCGTTTAATGTTTTTAAACCTGTTTTCTTTTCAAATAAATAAACAAGTGAATTTTTATATTCATCGATTCCATAAACTTGTGAATCACCGAGAAATATTACATCATATTTCTTTGTAAAATTTTTATGGTCAATTTTATCTTTTGAAGTTCTATATCCGTACTCATCTGTTAAAACTCTATAAATTTTATTTCCAATTACTTCATAACTGTCTACATTCTTATTTAATTTATAAAATCCATTGCTTTTAATATCGTATATTTTTTGAGAAGAAAAATTTAATAAGCTACTGATAGTAAGATCAATAATTATAAATAAAAGAAGTATAATTAAAATTATTTTAAAACAGGTCCAAATTATTATTTTATTAAAGTATCTAAAATATTTTTCATTTTTAAGCATTTTTTGAAAATTGATTTCCTCCATATTAATTTATTTAATGAATTATAAATGGTATCTAAAGTTCTATCTATTCTCTGATTGGATGATGTCTTTTTTATAGTCAAGTCTCCTCTATCGAATATTTTTGCAAATGATCTTAACATTTCAAACTTAGAAATTTTATTTAAAGGAACAATATGTATTAAATTTGGAATAAAAATTTTTTTTAAAATAATAGTTTTAACAATTTCTGCAAAAATATACGTTGTTATCCCATTCCATAAATGATCTGAAAAACCGTTTAATTTCGAACGCTTTTTTTGCATTTTAAACCACTCTACTAATGATTTATAATTACTTATTTCATGACCAATGATTGAACATCTTAAATTAAAAAAATTTTTATCATTTACCTCGCCTAAGCTTTTAGTTTTTCCATAAATATCAAAAGCGTCATGTTGTGAATTCTCCGAATAATTTCCTTTGCTTCCATTAAAAACGCAATCTGTTGCGATCTGATAAATATTAGCGTTTTTATGAGATTTATTTACCTCATTAAGATTATGGGGAAAAATTGAATTTACTAATAATGCATTTTTAGATTTTCTATTCTTCTCATCTATATAAGGCTTAATAACACCGACACAATTTATAATGTCGCAGTTATTCCCTAATAATTTTTTTATACTTTTATTGCTATAATTTATTACATCAAATTTTATAAATTTTATTTTATTTATTAGGGAAGGAGTAAAATTTTCTTTTAATTTATTTAATGAATTTTTATTATTATATGTTGCCGTTACAATAAAATTTTTTTCTTTGGCAAAAACTTTTAGGACTTCTGATCCGAGCATTCCAGTGCTACCCAAAATTAGTATTCGCTTCATCTTTTAATTATTGACCACGGATTCCAATAATCAAATGGATATCTATAATCATCAGATGCGCTTTGTTGCAATGTTGAAGATGAAAAAACTAAAATTTTTGTATTTATCGAAAAATTCATAGAACCATTAGCATAACCTTTGGGAATAAAGATAATTTCTGGCTTTTGATCGCTTAGAACCCAACTATAAATTTTTGAGCTTTTATTTGGATTTTTGAAGTTATTAACTGCGACACAAGAAATTTGGCAAGATCCCTCAACACAAAAAAAATATTTTTCTTCTTTTTTATGTGCATGCCAAGCTCTAATAAAGTTTTTTTGATGATTTTGTATTAAATAAAACCTTTTTACTCCATTAAATCCAAAACTATTAACAAATGACAATGATCCCCTATTATCAAAAATTTTGTCTCCCTGAATTTTAAATGGTTTTTTAATCATTGAGGTTTAAATATTTGTAAATATTTTTGATTGGTGTACCTAGGATTATTAATATCTTTAATTCTTGTTTCCATTAAAAGTTTTTTAATTTCTTTAATACCATCTAATAATAAAATATCAGCTTTAAAATTTAGTAAATTTAAGCTTTTTGAATTATCGACTCTATAATTTCTAGTATCCTGAAATGGTATATCTTCAATTAATATTTCTAAACTTGGAAAGTGATCTTTTATAGCATTTGCAATATCAATTATTTTAAAATTATCTAAGGATAAATTAAATATTCCCACTTCTTTTGATGATATAGACTCATGAATTGCCTTAGCGGCATCTCTGACATGTAATAATGGCCTATACTGTTCTCCGCCAAATACATTTATTTTATTTTCTATAAACGCTTTTGCTGTGAGAGTATTGACAACCAAATCCATTCTTAATCTTGCAAATTTATCAGAAAGACCAAACAAAGTACCAAGACGAAATATAATAGCATTTTTATTTTTTAATGCATTTTCTGCCTTTAATTTTGTTGATGCGTATAATGAAAGAGGATTTACAGAAGAATTTTCATTTAATAATTGATTTTGAGCTCCATAAACAGAGCAAGTTGAAAAAAAAACTATTCTTCCATTGAAATTCTGACTTAAAAATTCAACTGATTTAAAATTAATCTCATTGGTTAATTTAGGATCTATATTGCAAGCACCATCCCCAACTAATGCCGCAATCCAAACCACGGTATCAAATTTACTTAACAAACCTTTAAGTTTACTTTCATCTCTAACGTCTCCTAATATAAATGGGCAATCTTTCATATATTGATCCTCGTAAAGCAAAGAATCATAAACAGTTACATTATATTTATTTTTTATTAATAAATCTGTGACTACCCCACCAACATAACCTGCTCCTCCTACAATTAATATTTTCATAAAATTTGTTTAAGTATATTTATAATTCTTTTTGAAGTATCGCCTTTGCCTAGCCAATTATTATTCATTCTAATCTTGCCATTTTTATGATTTTTAATCCATTGAATAGATTTTTTCCAACTCAAATTAGTATTATTTATATTTAATTTAAAAGAACAATTATTATTATAAGACTGTGGTCTTTCACTAAAATCTCTAGGGACTATCACGGGCTTGAAGAATAAGGCAGGTTCTTCTTGGGCTGTGCCTGAATCAGAAATGATAAAAAAAGATTCCTTTTGAAGCCTAATAAAATTTTTATAGCTTTGTAGCTCTATAAAATTAACAAACTTAGTATTTATTTTTATTTTTTTTAGTTCTTTCATAGTTCTCTTGAATTTTAAAAATATTATTTCGCACTTAAATATATTTTTACAAATATTTAAATATTTAAATAGATTGATTAATCTTTTAGAATGTAAAAAATTCTCTGGTCTATGAATATCAACTAAAATAAATTTCTTTACTTTGTTAATTTTTATTTTATTGGATAATATTTTATATGGCTCAACAATAGTATTTCCAACTACATAAATATTTTTTTTAATATTTTCTAACTCTAAATTTTTTTTATAGTCTTTGTGATACACAAATAAAAAATCACTACAATGATCACAAATAGTTCTATTAATTTCTTCAAACATTCTTTTATCGTAAGATCTCATGCCTGCTTCTATGTGTGCTATTTTATAACCTTCTTTTTTTAAAAAAAATGATAGAGCTACAGAATTGGAATCTCCCAAAAAAATAATTAAATCTGGGTTAATTTTTTTTAATTTTAATAATTCAATAAATCTTACTGCAAGTAAAGATATTTGCTGGTAATGCTTGTTATTATATGAGCCAATCCGAAGATTATAGTCTGGTTTTCTAATATTGAGCTCTTCAAAAAAAACATCTGAGAGAATTTTGTCATAGTGCTGACCAGTATGAATTAAGATATGATTAAATTTTCTATCAAGCTCAATAAATAGCTTAGACATCCTTATAAAATCTGGCCTGATACCGGAAACTGTGATAATTGTTTTTTTTTTCAATGAGATACCTAATAATAAGCGATTGTTTTTATCCCGAGAATAAATCTATATCAAGACATATTTACGATCTATTAAAAGAAATAAACAATCAAAATGATCATGCTGTTTTAATTTTTCCAAAAAATAAAAATAAAAAAAATAATAAAAAAAATTTATATATAAAAAATATTAAATATCTTCCTGTAGAATTAAGTGAAATTAAACGCGAAAGTTTTATACAAAGAGGTCTCAAAGAATTAATTTTGCCATTTAAAGTTTTGAATTTACTCAAAAAGCAAAAAATAAAAGTTGATAAAATTATTGTATTCTCACCATCTATTTTTTTTGGATTAATTTTCAACAAATTAAAATTAATTTTTAAGTGCAAAATTCTTCTGATAATAAGGGACGTATTTCCTCATTGGTACATTCAAAAAAATAAATGGCAAATATTTAACCCATTAATATGGGTAGCAATAATAATTTTAAAAATTCAATTAAAAAATAGTGATATAATCGCGACACAATCTAAATATGATCAAAAAAATTTAAAAGAAAATAATGTGCGAAAAAAAATTATTACAATTTATAATTGGTTAACCAAAAAAAATATTAAACATTCAAAAAAAAAATATAACATTTGTAAATTTGTTTTCGCTGGGACGATGGGTCCTGCTCAAAACTGGACAAGAGTTATAGATGCCATTGAGATTTTAAATTCTAAAAATCTCATTTTTGAAGTATATTTTGTTGGATCTGGTTCAAAATTAGAATTTTTAAAATTAAGATTAAAAAAGTTAATAAAAAAAAAGAAAGTATATTTTTTAGACACAATAAAAGAGGATAAATTCACAAACTATATAACGACATTTACAGTAGGAATAATATCTTTAGATCAACAAATACTTTTTAATAATTTTCCAGGAAAATTTTATTCATATTTAGAAGCTAATCTTCCTATTTTAGCTGACGTAAGCCCATCTCAAGAAATATCAAAAGTTATAAAGAAAAATAAATTAGGGTTAATTAGTAACCCAAAAAATAAATACGATTTAGCTAATAAAATGGAAAAGTTCATTAAAAGAGATTTTTCAACAAAAGATTTAAATATCAGATATAATAATATTTATAAAAAAATTTTTTTAACATCTTTAGCTTACAAAAAAATAAAATATTGTTAGTTTTTTTTAAGAAGTAAATATAAATATAAAATTAAAAAAATTATAAAACCACCATTAAAAAAGCCTGACCCTCTAATTAAAACTTGAGTAATTATCGGTGGTGCAATCAATAATTTATATCGAAAATCAATTTTTTTATTAAATAAAAAGAAAAAAAATGAAACCCAGAGTAAAAAACTAAAAATTCCTAATTCAACAATAGCCTTAAATAAAATATTAGATCCGTCATTATTATTTAGCCAACTAGAACCCTCAATTTCACTTTCTATTAATCTAGAATATTTATGATGGGCAAATTGATAATTAAACAAGCCCCAGCCAAAAGGCATATCAAATAATGAATTGAATGCTATTTTGGAGTTAAAAAAATAAACGCCAGATGATAAATTTTTTGGCGATTCTTTTTTTAAAGGTACATTTATAAAATCATTTTTTAAAGGTACATTTATAAAATCATTAATTTTTTCTACATGTTGATGTTTTTGATTGTTTGAAGAATTAAATATAAAAATTAAAGAAATAATAAAAATGCACAAGAAAGATATTATTTTTATTTTATCTAGATATTTTGAATAGAAAATTAGTAAAAAAAAACTAATTAAAATATTAGATATAAGTAAAGTAGTTGATTGATTTTTTATTAAAGAAATTAAAAAGAATAAAAGCAGTAAAAAAAATTTAAAATTTTCTTTTCTTAACGAATTAGAAATATAATAAAAAATAATTAAAGGACTAATGTAGGCTAAATGAGAATTTTCTAAAAATAAAAAACGATTAATACTAAAACAACCAAAAAAACAATTTATAGAAAAGTTATTATTAAATAAACTTATAGTATTAAAAATTATTAATATCATGAAAAAAATAACTAAAAATAAGTTTATAATTTTATTGAAATTCTTAAGAATAAATTCTTTGTAATAATAAATAGAAATAGAAATCAAAATAAAAGAAATAATCTTTGTAATCGAATAAATATTAATTGGAATATTATTAATTACTATATTTAAGAAATAATGAAGAATAAATAATATAAAAATTGATAAAGGAATATAAATAAAAGAATTTAATTTTTTAAAATTTTGCATTTCATAAATCATTATTAAAAACAAAAGTAGGGAAAAAATTCTTAAATCAACTAATACAGAAAATAATAGAAATTTAATGTCAAAAAAAAAAATTAGTAACGTAATTAAAAATAATTTAATAAATTCTAATTTCTTTTTTAGTATATTATTATGAAAAATATTCATCTCGCTTTTTTTTGTTTATTCTTAAAGAAATAAAAATTATGAAATAACCTATCAATGTAATTAAAATAACTAAAATATTTGATATTTTGCTGAATGTTAAAAAATAAGGGAAGAGTAATACAAAAATCATTAAAAATGATGCAATATTCTTTTTTTGAAATTTAAATAATAACAAATGATGCAGATGGTTGTTATCGGGTCTAAATGGATTTTTTTTATTAAAAAATCTTTCAAAAAACAGTCTTAACATGTCTATTCCAGGAACTGACATAATTATAAAAATTATATCAACATTCGAAATAAAATTATTATTATAGGATTTTATAAAAAAATAACTTAGTACGAAAGAAATTGATAATGTTCCATTATCTCCTAAAAAAATTTTATTTTTATAATTTAGATTAATAAAAGATACATAGTAAAAAATTAACAAAAGAAAAAAAACTGAAATAGATTTGATGAATATAAAAAAAATAATAATGGCAAAAAAATAAGATATTGATAAAAGATTTAAACCATCAATCATATTGCATGCATTTATAAATAGTAAAAAACACAAGATTGTAAAGGGAATTGCAAAATTTCCCAAGAGTAAAGAATTTTCCAAAAAAGAAAATTTTAGATCATCGATAATTAAATTCTTGTCGATTAGGACTAAAAAAAATAAAAATGCGAGAGAAAAAATAAACTTTATTTTATAAGAGAGATTAAATTTATCATCTACAAAACCCAGAATAAAAAATAAGATAAATGTTAATATGAATGCAGAGTACTGTAGAGCGCCACCAAAACTAAAATAAAATAATTTTATCTTCAATAAATAACCTGCAATCAGCATGAAAAGAAAATTAATTAAGAAAAAAACTCCGCCAATACTTGGGACTTTATACTTTTGTAATTTTCTTTTAGAAGGCTTGTCAAATGTGTTAAAAAATAAAGAAATTTTATAAAAATTTCGAAAAAAAAAATAATTTAATATAATAAATAATAAGGAAATAAAAAATTCAATCATAAATTTTTTCTATTATTTAAATACAGCAAGAAACCAAATGGTAAGAATATTTGAGGGGCAAGCCAATTATTAAAAAGGTTTCCCGACGGAAAAAATGGCACTATTGAAATCAAAATACTTGAATAAAGTAAAAATTCAATATTATTTTTTTTGTTATAAATTGGCTTAAGCAGTCCAACAAATATCTTGAAGCTAACTTGAATAAAAAATACCAAAAAAAATAAGAATCCAAAAGTACCTGTTTCGGATAATAATTGTAAATAAAAGTTATGTGGATGCGTTGTGCACGAAAATTCATTATATAAAAACTTATGACATATAAATCTAAACATGCCGGGTCCGTGTCCGATAACAGGGCTATCATAAAACATTTTTAAAGCGGTTCTTGCATGGGCATTATGGTGAACACTTATATAAACAAAATCGTTTGGATCATTTTTCCCAAACTTCCACTCAACATTCATTGTGTTGTTCAATTGATTAATTGTTAAGTCTACCATTCTTTTTTTAATAGGCTCAAAATTTAAGATAACAAAAAAAGACAATAGCAAAACAGAAATAACTAAATAAATATTAATTTTTTTTCTAAAATAAATGATGGTTAAAATTAAAAAAAGGAATATGGAAAAAAAAGCAGTTCTTTCTCCAGAAATAAAAATTATAATTACAGCGCACAATAACCCTAAAAAAAATATATAAAAATTATTCTTTTTATTTAAAAGATAAATACTAGATAGAGCAAATAAAATACTACCAATTCTAGTCAAGTATGAGCCTATTACTAATTTTTTTGTTAGAAAGCCTGATAATCTCGTCAACTCACCTGATGCATTATTAACTGAATAGAAGAAGTTTTTTATGAAAATGAGTTCATATAATGCACTCAGAGTTGTAATAGATATTGCAATTAAAGAAGAGAAAAAAAATTTATTTAATAAATTTTTATAATTTTCAAGAGCATACCAAATTGCAATACAGCAAATATAAAATCTAAAAAAAAAAAATGAAGTTTTTAAAGAGAGTAAAATATTTTCTGAAAGTAAACTGCTAATTATAAGAACTAAATTAAATAATAAAAAAAATTTTAAATAATTATTTTTAAAATAAAATAATTCCTTTTTTTTATAAATTTTGATAAAGAAAAAAAGGACTATTAAAATTGTAGTACAGTCAGTTGTAAAAGGTCCTAATAAAAAAGAAAAAGGAATAAATAAAATTAAATATAAAAAAATTTTATCAATCATAATATTTATTTAATAAGTTATTGGAAAAATATATACAAAATAAAAAAAGGATAATTATTGAGTAGTAATAAAGAGTATAGATAGGATATACACCAAAATGAATCATTCTCCACACCACAACTAAAGCTAAGTAATTAGTAATAATTAATGAGTTCATTGAAAAAAAATAAACAACTCTTTCAATACAAACAAGAATAGTTATTAAAAAAATCAAAGTTATTATTAAAATATAAATAGAATTGGAATAGTATATGAAAGCTATAAATCCAGGCACATAGGTACTTTTATAAAAACTATCAGATTTTAGTTCTTTTTTAAAAATATTTTTTTCATAATAAGTTACTTCTGATTTATCTTGCTCTTTAAGTGCATTAGAATAAAAAATAAGACCTTTTTCTTTGTACGCTACAACGGCTGATAAACCATCAATGCCCACCCATCTATTTGTAGTTAAATTAAAAACTTCTTTAATAAAAAAAAATGAATTAATACTCTTGGAATTAGTATGCCTAATAAGCGAAACAATAAAAACTGAAAGAAGAAAAAAAGATATCATAAATAAGAATATCTTTATTCCAAATAATTTACTTTTAATTTTACGAAAAATAGAAAAAAAAATAGCCAACTGTTCAAATATCATAGCTCTGCTATGAATAGAAATTGATATAAAAAAACCCTGAATAATATTAAAAAAAATAAATTTTTTTATGTTTTTTTTATTATCCTCCAATTCAAAAAAAATACATGCTATAATTAAAATACCAAAAAAAAGAAAAATTTTAAAAATATTCTCAATGATATCAAAACCTAAATAAATTTTTCCTCGATAAGCTATTGAAAAAATATAATTTAGAAAAATTATTGAAATAGATAAAAAAATATAAAAAAAGTATAATTTTAATTTGTTGTTTATAAAAAATTTTTTTAAGCCATCTAATTTGCATGTATTAGATTTTTTATTTGTTAATAAAGTAAAATTGTTAATAATGTAAAATGTTAAGAATATTGTCACAATAGAAAAGGAAGCAATATTAAAAACCTCGGATAAATGTTTATTTAAGTACTCATCTGTCATTATATTTGAGGTTTGAGGACTTTCTGGAAATTGAAGATAAGTATAATCATTAAAAATAAGAAATATTGATGATTTAAACCAAAATCCTAAATATAAAAAAATACTCATGTACAATTCAGTATAGGTGCGAAATTTAAAGCAACTAAATTGGAAGTAAAAAATAGAGATTAAAGAAAATATTATGTAAGATTTGATAGAATGTTTTAAATAAAAAATAGTTAAAAAAAAAACAAGAGCATTTAAAATAAAAATTAAGTTAATAAAAATATTAATATATTTGTTATTATTTTTTAATAATTCCATAAGATTTATAGGAAAAACTATAAATTAAAAAAGCAAACAAAGCATAAGAAAAATATAATAAATAAATTAAATCAAAAGCAGTATATAAAAATACAAGTATTATTGTAAATAAACTAAGACATATATCTCTTAAAAAAACATTTTCACGATTATAAATTATTTTTAAATTTAAAATACGAAATATCTGTGCACCATACATAAAAAACCCACCTAACAAAGAATAAGTTAAAATTTGAAAGAATTCATTATTATTTTCAAAGATTTTCGTTACAAAAATTAATGTAGATACAAAAAATAATAAAATATAAAAAAATATAAAAATTTTAAAAATTTTTGGGAGCGCTATGTCTCTAGTTATATAACTACTACCAAAAGTTGTTGCTATTAATGATCCTGGAAGGTTAGCAAGTGCAAAGCAGAAAATAATATCTTTGACTAGTATAGTGTCTAATTTGATATCAAAAATAAAACGCATAACAAAAGTTGTTGAAATTAAAAATAGAGAAGAAAAAAAAGCTAAACTATTATTTTCAAAAAAACGGAACTTATTAATTTTAAATTCAAAAAAATTAATTTTAATAAAAAATTTATAAAAATATAGTATATTAATAAATATATTCTGAGATAAAAAAATAATTAAAGCCAACTCAGTATCAATTAAATTGAGTAATATTAAAAAAGATAGATACCCAAAAATATATAAAACAAAAACCATAATGGAATCTTTTTTAGAATTATGGATTTCACTATAAGCAATTCTTAATTCAGAAATCCAAGCAGATAATATAAAAAGTAAGATAAATAAAAATAAAATAACCTTTTGCAAAGATAGCAAAAGTATTGAGAGAAAAATATAAGATGAAATAAATATTAAAGAAATGATTAATCGAAATTTAAAATGATAATTAAGTAGATTAATATTTTTGTCTATTACAGATATATTTTTGACGTTTGATGAAAAAATTTGGGTTAGAATTATTACGAAACTAGATTTAATTATAAAA
>Ga0209500_10002060_pt1 | contig 14638 bp, 16 predicted proteins | sample S_140212_EF_Meta_FD_187323 | JGI IMG/M metagenome (GOLD analysis project Ga0209500, IMG submission 187323) | Freshwater microbial communities from Lake Simoncouche, Canada to study carbon cycling - S_140212_EF_MetaG (SPAdes) (version 2) | ecosystem: Environmental > Aquatic > Freshwater > Lake ... | reverse complement strand
TTACAGCCTGCACAGGCACAAACAGCAACAACTTATTTTAATTATGGATCTTCGGGTGGGGCTGGATTTTCAGGTTCACCTTCTCTTTATCCAGGTGGCGGAGGTGGTGGCGGCGCTATCGGTACAAGTGGCAATAAATGTGGTGGTCAAGCATTATCTAATAATTTTACATATCAAATTCACGCCTACGTTCTCGACACACTCAATGCGCCTAGTAGCTTTGGGGGTGGGGGAGGTGGCGCTGGTGGAGGTATAGTTAGTTCAAACATTGGAGGTGTTGCTGGAGCTGGTGCTGGCAACGGTGGTAGTCCTGGCCCTGCTTGTTGCAGAAAAGGTGGTTCTGGAGTTGCAAATAGAGGAGGTGGTGGTGGGGCTGGTAAAAGTCAGATTCCTGGAATAAATGGCGATGGCGGGGCTGGTGGTCCTGGTATAGTAGTCTTAAGTTATGCGGCCAATCAATCTGCACCATTATATAATGGACAAACATTTACCACAGGAACTACAGCCACTGGAATTGTAACATTTACGTACAGTTCAGCACAAGCTCGTTGGGTAACTAATTTAGGAACAACAGCTACATTAAATGTATCCATAACAGGAATTAGTTGTCAAGCAAATACAGGTACTGGAGCAATTGCTCTTCCCGCAGGTACTACGGCTCAACGAGTAACTCCAATTAGATCAGGAGCTATGAGATACAACACAGATAATGGTATGGTAGAAGCTTATTATACCACTACGGGGTGGACTGCAAATATTGGTAACACGCAAACGAATTATGTAGCTCAGTACCTAGCAATAGGGGGCGGTGGGGGTGGGGGTTCTGGCGGAACTCCTGGACAGCCATCAGGTACTATAGGAGGATACGGTGGAAGCGGTGGCGTAGCTCAAGGGTTTATTAATTTAACTGCTGGAGTAACTTATACAGTCACCGTAGGAACAGGTGGCGCTGGTAGTTCTGTTGGACAGCCCTGCCGAAGACCCGCAGGTGCGGCTGGTTGTTCTACTACAATGACCGGTAGTCCATCTGGAGCCTTTTTCTTGGCCAACGGCGGAACTGCTGGAACTGGCGTACAATCTAGTGGTGCATTTTCTGGAACTCCGGGATCAAATGCTTCAGCACCTATAGGTGGCAGTCCTAGTGCTACTCCTCTTGGAATATACAGTGATATTTCAGGATCTAGCGTAGTTTATGGACAGGGATTTCCAGCTCCGGGGAGTTACGGAGTCGGTGGTACTCCTGGTGCAGGCAACGGACCTGGCCCCGGTGGCAACGGAGCCTCTGGAGTAGTTTTTATTAAATATCCAGGGTCGCAACGGGGGCTTGGTGGTAACGGTGTGACTTCTGTAGGGACCTACACTTTGCACACATTTACCGGTCCCGGAACTTATGTTGCCTAAAAAGATTCCCATACTATGGCTTTGAATTTTCCATCTCTAGTTACAACAACTTATATTACAAGTCAACAGGCATTGGGTGGAAATTCAGTGTATACTACCAGTACTGGATTTTTTGGTACTTATAGTTACGTACACGTATTCACAAGCACTGGAATATTTACAGTAACAACTACAGCCTTAAACATTACTTTTTTAGCGGTTGGTGGTGGTGGTGGTGGTAGTTATCCGTATGGCGGTGGTGGTGGCGCAGGCGGGTTAGTAACTGGAACTGCTATTTTAACATCAGCCTCGAATTATATTATAACTGTTGGAACTGGTGGAGCTGGTGCTGTTGTTGTTCCAAGAACACCCCCCGGAAGTAATGGAACTCCTAGTAGTATAATCGGAGGAACTTCAACAAATATTGTTGCTCAGGGAGGTGGTGGTGGTGCTGGAATTAGTCCAGGGTGTGCTTACTTAAATGGTAATCCCGGAGGTAGTGGGGGAGGTTCGCCAAATGCTAACCCCTCTAATAGTGGCGGGTCTGGTACTCAGCCATCTCAGTCTCAAATAGTTCCAATCGGCGGATCTTATAATAATTACGGATCCAATGGCGGAACTAGTAATAGTACTATTTCTGCCAGTGGTGGTGGTGGCGCAGGCGGTAACGGAGTTGGCGGAAGTGGTAGTAACAATAATGTTACAGGGGGGCCTGGCAGAGTAAGTTCAATAACAGGATCTAGTGTTACCTACGGTGCTGGTGGTAGAGGTGGGCCTGGAAGCTCGCCGCCATTTGCCGGAGTATCTGGTACGTTATACACTGGAAATGGTGGAGGTTCGGGTTGCGGGTCGAAGTGTGGCGGTCCAGGTATAGTTGTGTTAAGTTATTCTGGATTTGTCCCAACACTAACTTCATCTACTAATGTAGCTCCATATACAACTCCAACAGGATATACTTATTCTTATAGCACTATCTCATCTCGATGGACGTTAGTTGGTCTTACTGCGTCTATTGCTTATACTACTACACCTACATATGTGTCAGATGTTACTAACACGTCAGAAGGATATTTTGATTTGCCAAGCGGAACTACTGCTCAACGACCGGCTAATCCTCAAGGTGGATGGATAAGATTTAATACTACAATCAACTCAGTAGAATATTATTCCACCGTGACTAGCTGGACTAGTTTACCTTTTACTTCTTAAATATAATACATGATAAACTTTCCATCAATACAATTTATAACAACTGGTTCTGGTGGTAATTCTGTTTACACTACTAGTACTGGGTATTTTAATCAATCAAATACATGGGTTCATGTTTTTACCAGCAGTGGAATTTTCACTCTTACTACTCTTACAACAGTAGCTTATTTGGTTGTAAGCGGTGGTGGAGGTGGTGGCAGGGCAGTTGCAGGGGGAGGTGGAGCAGGAGCATATACACAAAGCACTGGAATATTTGCCGCAGGGACTTATACTGTAGTAGTAGGAGCTGGCGGAACAGGATCAACTGATCGAGCTAATGCTGGAAGTTTAGGAACTACTTCAACATTTAATAACATAGGCGGTAGTTTATCACAGACTCTTTCTGTTAGTGGCGGTAATCAATATATTACTTCATCTGGTCTGTACGGATCTAGTCAAGTTCATGTTTTTACGACACCCGGCACTCTTACAGTTCCTAGTACTATTAATACAGCTAGTATCTTAGTGGTAGCCGGCGGTGGTGGTGGTGGAAATATGAATCAATTTGGACCCTATAGTGGCGGGGGAGGCGGCGGGGGCATTGTAACTGCTACTACTCGGTTATCAGCAGGAGTATACACAGTTACAGTTGGGTCAGGCGGCATTAACCCTCCTATTGGTACCGTTGCTGGACCTCAAGGAACTACTGGAAGTAACAGTACGTTTGTTGGGTCGGGAGTTTCATTAACTGGGTTAGGTGGTGGCGGTGGTGCTCAACAAGCTGTTACAGGTGGTGGCGTTGGTGGATCTGGTGGTGGATCTGGGCCTGGATCGCCCCCAGCTCCTAGTAATGGTCTTGGAGGGGTTGGAACTCAGCCAGGACAATCGCAGACAGTTACTTGTGGTGCTTATACAAATTATGGAACTACCGCAGTTAAAGATGCTGGAAAAGGTGGTGGGGCTGGAGGATCGTGTGGAGTTGGTATACAAAATTCAATTTCTGGAACAGCTACATATTACGGTGGCGGTGGTGCTGGGTACTTTGTACCTAGTTCTGGCGGATTAGGGGGTGGCGGCAATACTGATCCTGTAGGAAGGTACTGGCTTATGGCTGGGACTCCTGGTACAGGAGGCGGTGGAGGTGGCGGTTCTAGCTACCCTACCAATTTTGGTCGAGGCGGAGATGGCGGTCCAGGAATAGTAATAGTAAGTTATAGTTCATCACTAATTGGCAATTTACCTAATTATAAAGGTGGTGGCGGTGGCGGTGGTTCTAATAACAGCGGAATTATTGCGGCAACACCGGGTGCCTCAGGTGGTGGTGGTGCTGGGTGTGTAAGCAGTACTGGAGGGGATGGTGCTTGCGGAATTTCGTCAGTTGGTAATGTTGGTGGCAGAGGATCTCCAAATGCAGGTGGTGGCGGCGGTGGATATTTTTCTTCAGGAACGTCTGCTTCTGGGTTTGTGGGGGGAACAGGAGGTATTGGTGCTAGCACAAATATTTCAGGAACTTCAACATACTATTCTGGCGGTGGCGGTGGCGGAAGTCAGGGAGGAACCATAGGAAGTGGAGGATTAGGCGGTGGCGGTAATGGATCATCTAATGACGCAGCCGGAACTGCTGGAACCGCATATAGAGGCGGCGGTGGTGGTGGGGGTGGGTTTTCTAGTACAGGTGGACCTGGAGGTAATGGTGGCAGTGGAATAGTTATTCTTAGCTACGTAGGAGGAACTGGTTTAACAGATGGACAACTGTTTGTTAGTAACGGATACACATATACGTATAATTCTGCCTCTAATAAATGGAAAGTAACCAATAAACCCACGAGTGCATCATATTCGTTATTACCTTCTTTAACGTCAGAACAAGTTAATGATTCAACAGGGTATTTTGACTTACCGAGCGGAACTACGGCACAGAGACCGGCTAATCCTCAAGGTGGATGGATACGATTTAATACTACAATCAACTCAGTAGAATATTATTCTACTGTTACTAGTTGGACTCTTTTACCTTTTACTTCATAATTACAGTTTTTAGGTTGACAGAGCAATAAGTAGTGTATATAATAAACACATACTTATGAAAAAGACCACATCCAAAAATACCTACGAAACAGTTACGCCGACTATTGTTGGCGAATCTATCCAAACTAGTCTTCCACAACCGGACCAGCTAGCTTCCTATCATTATTTTTCAAGTGCTATCTATATGATAGAAAAACCACAATTTTTAGCCTCAGCTAAAAAAGTTAGTGAGAAATTTTTGAAAGAAAGAAAGAAAACTCAACCTACAGTTGATCCTATGTATCCCTTGTACCAAACAGATAACATGTTTCTTGATCCAGAGTTAACCGATCTTTCCACTTATATTCTTCAATCATCGTGGAATATTTTGAAAGAACAGGGACATAGCATGGATTTCCTAAACACTTATTTTTCAGAAATGTGGTGTCAGGAACATCACAAATATAGTAATCACGAAGAACATGTACACCCAAATGGAGCACAGATTGTTGGATTTTATTTTTTAGATTGTCCAAAAGATTCTAGTAGGATTGTAATCCATGATCCTCGTCCTGGTCGTAAACAAATTAATTTACCAGAACAAAATATGAGTGATGCTACTTATGCCAGCACTATGATTAATTTTCAGCCCACACCGGGACAATTATTTTTTGCTAATAGTTGGCTACCGCATAGTTATACTCGAAATGCTTCTAAGTTTCCAATAAAATTTATCCATTTTACTGTGGGAGTTATGCCGGCAGTAAATACAAATACTTCACAAGAATCTCCCACCATAATATGAACAAATATCATATAAGATTTAATAAATCCAGAGGACAACAAGGCAGAGGAAGCTTAGACCATGTTTGGCGTGTTTTTGAAAATGGTAAAGAATTTATTGTTAAACATGTTAAAATGAATGTTCCTGTCTGGGACGAAGTTACCGGAGACGGGCATGGTCACGATGACTGGAATATGTGTTGTGAGGGCTTTATGACCTTAGACGCTAAAACTTCTACAGCTATAATTAATAAAGAAAAACTAGATTAAACTTAATCTACGATCGTGTAGTAAGTTAATTAATGTTGTAATTCCTTCGATAGTGTGATCATTCCGTAGACTTTTATAAACTAGATTTGGAACACTGAATTCGCCCTCTGCAGTTTTCAAACCTTTCTTTCTATAACTTCGTAATAATGATAACGCTTGTCTACAGATTTTTAAGTCTCCACTCATAATAGCAGTTTTAATAATTTTATGCCATATATCGACCATGCGTTTTACTTCCGCTTTGTCATATGCCGGAACACGAGAAGGTGGTCGTTTAATCCAAGATTCTTCTAAAACACTATATCTGGCACTAACCGCAGGAGTCTTATGATCTTCAATGTATAATTCTACTGGGATACCAAATACTTCTACAGTATGATCACGTTTATAAAGCAGTCTTTTAGTATCAAATAATTCCGCCGCTTCTCTGTCACAATTAATTTTACTGTAATCCGCTATAATATGTAAGTCTATATCTGAATATTCTGAATAGTTAATATTAGCATTACCGCCAGCTAATACTACATCTAACACTTCAACAGGTACATCTACAAATTCTAAAAAATCTTCAGCAATACGCATTAATGCTCCACGCACACTGCTTTTTAAGCGATCACCGTCCCAAAGTTTAGGATTTAATTCTGTGTGATTTCCGATTGGTTCAATATACTCATTATTAATCATAGTTAGGTATTTATGCGGTAAATATCTATACGATGCCAAAGAAAAAATATGACGGCTACTTACTAGCGGCCAATCCTGGAAATCCAAAAAATGAATTGGAACGTTCGGTTATTCTATTATTACGCCATGCAGACGACGTATCTGTAGGACTACAAATCAACAGAGAATTATCACAGCCCAGGCTTAGTGATGTATCTGAAACTAACGGAATTCATATAGAGTCAGACGATCCTTTGTGGTACGGCGGAAACATCGAAGAACGTAAAATACATGTTATACATTCAACAGATTGGATGGGATTAAGTTCGGCTAAAATTACAGACGAAATAGCGGTTACAAATGATATTAGTATTTTAGCCGCAGTAAGTCGCGGAGAAGGTCCTGAGTATTTTAGAGCCTGTACTGGATATTGGTTATGGGACGACGGGCGAATGAATCATATGCTAGATCCCCATGACTCTGCTGAACCTATAAAATGGGAAATTCTTCCTGCTACAATGGAAACTGTGTTTTCTGAACAAGGAATTGACCAATGGTTGTTGGCCATTGATCGCTCTGCATCATTCCACACTGCTACCTGGTTTTAATCTTTTTCTGGATTTATTGCGGTTAACATACTACGCATTAAAGGTGCCGCGGCTTTTGCCACAGGTTTAACTATCTGCTTAACAGTAGATCCTTGAGTTGGATCTATTTCACCCGTTTCCGGATCAGCAGTTACACTACTAGTACGTTTGAGTCCTTGATACACAGAACTTTGTAAGTTTGCAGATTTGCTCCCACCCTGGGTAAAACTAGCTTGAGGTTCGTCTTCTTCTCCCAAATCACTAATCCGTAATGTGTCTAGATTAAATTCTAATTCAACTTTTTGTCCAACTCCGCTACTGCTACGTGTTTTCATAAATTGAATTTGATAACGTCCCCGCTCTTTCATCGCACGACTTGTAAAGATACCTATAACATTATCCGCTGTCATAATCTTACTTAATCCGCCACTGATATGGCTGTGATCAAACTCAATTTCTTCAACAGCCGCACGATTTAACTGTGACGCAGTTACAGTTACACACTGGGTCTCCATTGCTAGATTTCGAATCTCTTCTGACACATATTTGTCTTTAACAAACAGATCGCTGGGCGATACCTTCACGCTCAAAGGCATCATCAAATCCAAGTAATCTATTAATAATACGTCGGGTTTCACACCTTTTTTGACCTGATATTCCTTCAAATAGGCTCGAATATCGTTGCAATTTTTTCCGCTAGGCATATACTTAACCTGCAGGTTTCCTGCCTGTTTTCCTATCATTTTAACTTTGAGTTCAACATCATCAATGTTCTTAAAAATCTCACGTGTGCCCACTCCTGTAGTCATACTGTCCAATCGCATAGCCACTAGTCCTTCACTTAACTCGAATGTGAGATATAAAACATTCAATCCTGCCAATGCCCAATTTACTCCCAGATTGGCTAGGAATAAACTCTTACCACCTCCGGATCCTGCACAGAATATGTTTAGTTCACCTCTGTTAAATCCACCATATAATTTACGATCAATACTAGGCCAACCTGTAGATATCTGCCCATTACCATCTTTGAGTTTGGTCAGTCTTGCTCTAGGGTCTTCAAAATAATCTGTACCCATATCTTTGTTTAACGATATTTGTATAGCGTCTTTAATCAGTTTCTCGACTGGACCATAGTCTCCGTCTTCTAACAAATCTGCTGACTTTAGAATAGCACGTTCTAATCCTTTGTGGCGGCTAAAGTTTTCAAACTCGTCCATTAGCCATTCATAATTTTCTTTGGGTAATGCTATAGGATCTAAATCCATTCTACAGCTAGCATTGACAATTGTAGCTTCGGGCATTACTTTATATTCGTCAATGTATGAATTAATAAACTCTGCAGTATCTTGTAATCTTTGATCAAAATTTTCTGGATCAAAAATGTTTTGGCAACGTACAAATGTTTCTGCATCTGATAAGAACATCTCCAAATACAGTCGTTGCATTGTGTAATCATAGTTTGGTTTATTCATCTAGGCTCTCTAGTTTTTTCTTCAGTAGTTGTATTTTTATCTCGTTCGTTTCTTTATAGTGCAGAATTGTGGCTAGCGTATATAGCCGTCCATATAGTTTTATTGCATCAGCTGTGTCCTTAACACCATTGCCCCATGCAGGGATACTCACTCCCCAATTGTGTTCTATGGCCGATTTGATTAGTTTAGCCCCCGGTTTGTCGTGGTCGGGAACAACAATAACTTCTTTACCCAAGGCATTAATACGGGCACACTGAGCTTCATTAGGATCGTTATGTCCTATAGCTACTCCATCAACTGCAATAGCATCAAATTGTCCTTCCATAACCAATACGTATTTACGATTGTAATTTTGATGGTCTAAGTTAAACACATACCCAGGTTGACTATCGTTTAAGTATTTTGGTTTACCTGGAGTAATTTTACGAGCAGTGGATCCTACAATTTTACCATCATAATAAAATGGAAGAATTACACGATCTCGATATCCTGCTGTAGGACTCCAGTGCCAATTGTACCAATCCCACCCTAACTGTCTTTCTTCTACAATATAGTTCACAACCTTGAGTAAGTCTTCATCTTCTGTGCCTTGGGCAATCCAATCGTTTATAGATTTAGAATCTTTGGGCAATTCTTTTTCTGTTAGTTCAAAGTTTAGTAATTTCTTTGTCGGAGTATTTTGTTCATCTTTTAATCTTAATGCTATTAGACCCAATTTACTAATGTCAGTATCGGATAATCCTAACCATTTGAATAATTGTCGAGTATTAGTGCTTAATAAGTGTCCAGGAGTCCATCCTGCTTTGAATGTACAATTGAAACAGTGGTATTGAAATCCGCCAGTTGGATTTGGTAGTATACCACCACGCAGTCTATCATCTTGAGATTCTCCTCTATGATGACAGCAGACCGCATTAAAACTTATCCATCCACTGGGAGTTTGTTTTCTTTTACCAGGTAAGAGAGCTGTCAGTGTAGTATAGATTTCATCCATACTAATAGTTTAACTTCTATATAGGACTTTGTCAAATGAACCGTAGTATTCAGGATTGTCGTTATCGTTCAAAACATCGCGATCTGGTACATACATTACACGAATGTAGGAGAATATACCGTTGAAGTTAGAGTAGTCAACTCCGGTAAATCCATCATAGGTTAGTGTGGCAACAGTGACGTACCTGCCTAATTCTTGTGGGGAATTATAAAGCGTACCTTGGATGTACACAGTGCCACGATAGCCAGTCATATACAAGGCCACGGTGTGTAGTGCTGAATTAGAATTGTATTCTGGATAGGCATAGATGTTGCCGCTCTTATGTTCCCATAGTTCGGGTTGAGAATTATAGCTCTTATTAAAACTAACAATCTCTTGGCTAGGTTTTAGTTTAGGATACGCTTCTTCGGTAACATATAAATTACCAACCATGCCGTAATATGTGTTAGAATAAGTAGGCAAATAGGTACCATCTTCTGGATCTTGATAAGTTATACTGTAATTGTAACTTACACTGGCTAGATCCAACGTATCACTTTCATTCAATGTTAATAGGGCCGATCCTCTAGTGCTGGTAGTATTTTCGTCTAATATGGTTAATTCTTTTTGTATGACCAACTGTTGGTTAACAGTATCAAACATATTGAATACAAATGTACTTGTATTAGAAATGGGTATACGTTTTTGATCGCTATTCTTAAACTGAATGCGTATTTTATTTTTGATGCCTTTTTGTATTTTTAGATCGCGTTGATACATAATTTGATTGACTCCCTTAACTTCTGGATCCAAATCCAGTATAACGTCAAGGGAATTTGGATATAAATAAACTGGTAAACTTTGCATATATATATTTATTGAGATTAATGAGCTATTCAGAATCCTTCCAAGAAAACTATCCTTTTGTATCCTGCATTAAATCAAACGACATAGAATACGTTGGTGTTATTATTAACTTTGATACTTACGTGGTAAGTATCTACGATATTGCAATGATTAAATCAGATGAATCTCGTAAAGAATTTTTAAATCTAGGAGAAGTTTGGTGGTGGGAAAGCAATCGTAAAATTCCAATTAACATATTTCTAAAAAGAGAAATGCAAGAGTTTAAACCATTGATTAAAACATTTAACAGTAAGGACATTGAATTAATATTTGGACCTAGTGTTAATCTTAGCGAAATAGCAGAAAAACGTATCAAACGCAAATCAATTCAGTTGATCCGGACACCCAGACGGTTTACTGATTAATTCCTTCACAAATACAATTCATCTGTACTACAATAGCATGAGCATAAGAAAAACTATGAGCTTTCTTAAATGTATAAGCATCTTCATTTTTAGTCCAAATCTCATCAGCGATCGATTGGAATCCTTTTTCCTCGCATATTGGGATGAGATGTTTTTTACCAGGCCTCAGAAGAGCAAGGAACATAGCTAACTGTTCAATACTACGTGGTTTAAGTCTAGCTATCAAATCGTGATATCCGTTGACATGGAATATCATATCACAAAATTCTTTTTGTTCTAGTAGTTCCCACAGTGGTTCTGTGGCTAATAGTTGTTCAAGATGTAGTTCATTCTTTACACCTTCATAAGCCGATACGTTAAGAAAATCTATCTTAAAGTAGCCCCTATCTTCAGCCGCCTTATAATCAATACTGGCTAAGCCGGTAAGTGGATTAAGTGGTATCTTGTGACAATACACACCTGTGTTATGTTTCTTTTCTCCATCAATTGTGGCTGTGATATGCGGTATTATTTCCAGGACCTTATTTCGATCGGCAAAATCTATGTCAATATCAGGCATTATTTTATCCCTACCTCGGAACAGATTTCTTTGACTAATGCAACATCTGCTGGAACTTCTTTGAATCTACGACTCCAGTACTGTACATCAAATGCTGGTCCAATCATATTCAATTGTTCGTCATTCATGTTATTAACCATGGCATATCCTGACGTACTGTTAAGAATAATCCAAGGACTCACACGCCCGTTTAATATATCATGTACTGCTCGATTAAGACTGACATAAAGAAAGTAATGTGCAAATTCTGCACTTTGCTCATCACCCCATTCCATCATTGTGGCAATACTGCGTTGTACCGCGGATTCAACCGGCTCTACTTTAAGCATCTCATATAGATATTTTTCATATAGTTCATCTCTACACCAATGATCTAATTTAACTCCGCTCTTAATTACATAATCTACAAACTTTTCTGGATACAGAGGATTGACATTATTTAGGAAACTGCCAAATTTTACAAAAGCATTATAATAACTTGTTTCGCAAAACTCTTTGTATGTCTTGTTCTTTTTACCGCCTTGTGCCACTTGCCAAAACCGATTGAAGGCCATAAACCCTGCCTGTACACGTTTTTCTTTTTCCTGTAGTGCCCGACGTTTTCTTTCACACATATGAGCCACAAGAGTTTTTTCTTTCATAAAACTCTTATCACAATGCACACAGGTGTAGGGTTGATCTAGAATCACTCGTATTCCTTACGTTGTTTTTTATCAAATCCCATCTTGTCAAATAATTCTTCTATGTCTTTTTTATCCATCATTCTTGCCATTATTTTAATCTCAGTCATCTTCATAGCAGGATACAATTCACATAATAGTTTTTCAATTTTATTGGCTTTTTCTTTTTTTCCTGCAGGTAGATAAGGATGATATGCTGGAAAGCCTGCTCCGGTGGAGGCAAACAGTTTCCATAATAACCCCTTGTGGTTCTTTGATAATACCCAGTGATGCTTATTGACCATTTCGTTTGTTGTTTCTACAAACCATTCTTGTATATCTTTGTCTCCCTGTGCATTACTGGTATAACGCATTAGTATATATGGGCTGAATGCTTTCTTTTCTTCATCTGTGAGATTATCATAAAAATAATAATTTTTTTCATCTACTGCCTTTAATTCTCTTTTAATATCTAGTACTGGAGGTTTTTTAAGTTTCGCCGTTGCCATGATAATTGTCTTTGTTTAAGTTATATAATAGCATCAATTGTTCTAGTTGTTTAGATAACATTGGAACATAACTAGCCATTTCTAATATTTCAGTGTACTGTATCGGGTCTGGATGTTTTGAACTAGGAGTCCATTGCGTTCTATTAGAATGCCCATAGATTTCTCCTAGTTCTCCTTTGGTTTTAATCCAACCACCGTTTGTACCGTCTACATAATAAAATAGTACTAGTTCCTTAGTTGATTTAATCAACGGCATAGTTTTTACCAGCATTTGGTATAATCAACGATCTCACTTTGACGACTTACTTCTTTAACAAAATAGGCGCAGGTTGGTTTTTCTTTATTAGTTAACGGAGTACACAACAACTGACCTGGGCGCATCTTTGGAAAATACCATTTAACATCTTGATATACATCTATGATATCAATGTCAAGAAATTCTGGTCTAAAATCACTAAGTGGATTAAAACAGAAAGTTTTGAATCCTCGATCATTTAGGCTAGTTAGAGGTAATACCTCCATTTCTGGTCCTTGTGGATCTCCAACTATAGTACACCAATCTAGTGGCATAGTCAGTTCGTGTTCTCCAATTTTTAGAACCACTGCTGGTCCTGTAAAACTTTCTAAAAAGATTAACGGAATAAAAAAATGATCAGGATTAGAATTATCACTATTGTCTAATACGCTAAATCGTAAGTCTTCGTCAATTTCATCTGGAAGTTCATTAAGATGGAATATTTTGTTTTCAAGTGTTAGTATTTGCATTATTGATATTTTACTTTTTCTATATTATATGGGAATTTTGCTTCTTTGTAAAATCTTTTTCTTTCAGTTAAATGACGCTTGGCATATTTGGTACTTGCTGTTATGTCCCAAATTTGCACAAAATCTTTGTCATCTGCCTTTCTTACACCACGACCTATACTTTGAATAACTCTAACAAACGATTTGCCAGGCTCCAGCAATACCATGTTAAAGATCCTAGGAATATTAATACCAACAGCCGCGACACCATAGGTCGCGATAGTAATTCTTTTATCGCTAGTTGCATGTTCTTTGTACTCCTCTTTACGTTTTGCTCCTTTTACTTCTCCGCTGATAAACACTGCATCTGGTATTAACTCGATTAACATTTTTCCACTATCGATCCTGTTTACCAAAACTAATGTGTTACCGCTATCGCCGATGTTTTTAATCATATTACCAATATAGCCTATACGATCTTCATCTGTAACTAGATACTTTAATTCTTCAGCGTAGCTACCAAACTCTTTCCACTCAGCTGTCTGTACAATCTTTACTTGACAGTTGCTTAACACTCCTGCTTCTTGTAATTCGTGCGTCTTAATACGATTAACAACATCCCCTAGGCTAGCACGTAGAGCTTGATATTCGTGCTCTGCTTTGGGTATGGTTCCAGTCAATCCCCAACGAATTGGAGCATTAGCTAGATTGTGTGTTAATAATTTTTTAAGTACATCGGCTTTGGCCATATGAACCTCGTCAACCATTACTGTTTGAACTCCTTCTAACATTTCTGCTAAGGTTAACAGTTCTTCTTCATCTCCAGCATTAAGTGATTTTTTGTCTAAAATGTTCAAACTTTGCCAAGTACAAATTGTGTGGGTTCTTCCTAAATCTTTTCTGTCTCCGTAGTAGACACCCACGTCTAATCCGCAGTTAATGAAGTCTTCTTCAGTTTGTGTGACAAGATCTTTGTTTGGAACAATGGTTATTGATCGACCATATTTTTCACAGATTTTACTCAGAGTTGCAGTGGTAATAGTTTTACCAAATCCTGTGGCAATCTCCTGCATACACTGTGGATTTTTTAAGAATATATTAACAACCTCAACTTGATCGTCTCTTAGTCGTATTGGTTCGCCCGCAAATCTATGCCCTTCAGGCCATGTTGCATCACCCCAAAAATCTGAGGAAATTTCAGGAAAATCTAAAGAAATTGGATTACGTAGATCTTCAACTTCTATGTAATAATTTTTACTTTCAAGGTACTCAAGTACCTGAGGTAGCATACTCAGATAGGTAGTTCCGCCAAGACCAAAAAAACTAATAGTACCGTCCCAACGACCTAATTTATAAGCCGGGCGGAAGCGAGCAGTTGGGTCTTCGTATTTGAATTTTTTGACCAAGGCCTTACGTGTATCGAGATCTAAATCTTTGATATGTACGTTGACTTCGTCTTTGATTACAACCCGTGCAGTTGCCATTCCATGCGATCCTTTATGTTTTTGAATTTGTTAACTTCTGAAAAAATTACTAGATTTTCATGATTTTTGACAAATTCTTTAATTGT
>Ga0209500_10002059_pt1 | contig 14652 bp, 9 predicted proteins | sample S_140212_EF_Meta_FD_187323 | JGI IMG/M metagenome (GOLD analysis project Ga0209500, IMG submission 187323) | Freshwater microbial communities from Lake Simoncouche, Canada to study carbon cycling - S_140212_EF_MetaG (SPAdes) (version 2) | ecosystem: Environmental > Aquatic > Freshwater > Lake ... | reverse complement strand
CCACTTCTTCCGCGGCAAGTCCCACCCGGGCGGCGGCGATCAGATCTTCATCCAGGGTCACGCCTCCCCCGGCATCTACGCCCGCGCCTTCCTGGAGGGCCGGCTGTCGGCGGACCGGATGGACGGCTTCCGTCAGGAGCACTCCCACCCCGGCGGCGGGTTGCCGTCCTACCCGCACCCGCGGCTGATGCCCGACTTCTGGGAGTTCCCCACGGTGTCGATGGGTTTGGGTCCGATGAACGCGATCTATCAGGCCCGGTTCAACCACTACCTGCACGACCGCGGCATCAAGGACACCTCGAACCAGCATGTGTGGGCCTTCCTCGGCGATGGTGAGACCGACGAGCCGGAAAGTCGCGGCCTGGCCCACGTCGCCGCGCTCGAAGGCCTGGACAACCTGACCTTCGTCGTCAACTGCAACCTGCAACGACTCGACGGGCCGGTGCGCGGCAACGGCAAGATCGTTCAGGAGTTGGAGTCCTTCTTCCGCGGCGCCGGCTGGAACGTCATCAAGGTGGTGTGGGGCCGCGAGTGGGATGCCCTGCTGCACGCCGACAAGGACGGCGCCCTGGTGAATTTGATGAACACCACACCCGATGGTGACTTCCAGACCTACAAGGCCAACAACGGCACCTATGTGCGGGAGCACTTCTTCGGCCGCGACCCGCGAACCAAGTCGTTGGTACAGAACATGAGCGACGACGACATCTGGAACCTCAAACGCGGCGGCCACGACTACCGCAAGGTGTACGCAGCCTACCGGGCGGCGATGGAGCACAAGGGCCAGCCGACGGTGATCCTGGCCAAGACCATCAAGGGCTACACGCTTGGCTCGCACTTCCAAGGGCGCAATGCCACCCATCAGATGAAAAAGCTTGCGCTGCAGGACCTTAAAGACTTCCGCGATGCGATGAAGATCCCGCTCAGCGACGCACAGCTCGAGGAGAACCCCTACCTTCCGCCGTATTACCACCCGGGTACGGAGTCACCGGAGATCCGCTATCTGCTGGACCGGCGCACCTCGCTGGGCGGCTTCCTGCCGCAGCGTCGCACCAGGAGCAAAGCGCTGACGCTGCCGCCGCGAGATATCTTCAAGCCGCTCAAGTCCGGTTCTGGGCAACAGGATGTGGCCACCACCATGGCGACGGTGCGGGTGTTCAAGGAACTCCTCCGCGACACCAACATCGGTCCGCGCATCGTGCCGATCATTCCCGATGAGGCCCGCACCTTCGGGATGGACTCGTGGTTTCCAAGCCTGAAGATCTACAACCGCAACGGCCAGCTCTACACCGCGGTCGACGCCCAACTGATGCTGGCCTACAAGGAGAGCGAGAAGGGCCAGATCCTGCACGAGGGCATCAACGAGGCGGGGTCGTGCGCCTCGTTCACCGCCGTCGGAACGTCGTATGCGACGCACGACGAGCCGATGATCCCGGTCTACATCTTCTATTCGATGTTCGGTTTCCAGCGCACCGGAGACAGCTTCTGGGCCGCCGCCGACCAGATGGCCCGCGGCTTCGTGTTGGGGGCGACCGCCGGCCGGACCACCCTGACCGGCGAGGGCTTGCAGCACGCCGACGGCCACTCCCTGCTGCTGGCCTCGACCAACCCCGCGGTGGTGGCCTACGACCCGGCCTTCGCCTACGAGATTGCCCACATCGTGGAGAGCGGTCTGTCGCGGATGTTCGGGGAGAACCCGGAGAACGTCTACTTCTACATCACCATCTACAACGAGCCCTACCCGCAGCCGGCCGAGCCGGAGCATCTCGATGTCGAGAATCTGCTGCGCGGGATGTACCGCTTCCGGGCGGCGACCGACAAGCGCTCCAGTGCCGCGCAGATCCTGGCCTCCGGCGTCTCGATGCCGGCGGCGCTGCGGGCCGCCGAACTGCTGGCGGAGCACTGGGATGTGGCCGCCGACGTGTGGTCGGTGACCAGTTGGAATGAACTGCATCGCGACGGACTCGCGGTCGAGAAGGCACTGCTGCGCCACCCGGAGCGCGCGGCGGCGGTGCCGGTGGTCACGGAGCTACTGGGCAAGAGCGCGGGTCCGGTCGTGGCGGTGTCGGACTGGATGCGAGCGGTGCCGGAACAGATCCGGCCGTGGGTACCGAATACCTACGTGACGCTGGGCACTGACGGATTCGGTTTCTCCGACACCCGCCCGGCCGCGCGGCGCTATTTCAACACCGATGCCGAGTCGGTGGTGGTGGCCACCCTGGAGGCCTTGGCCCGCGATGGCGACATCGACCCGTCGGTGGCGGTCGCGGCGGCCCGGGAGTACCGGATCGACGATGTGATGGCCGCTCCAGAGCAGACCTCGGATCCCGGAGTGGCTTAGGCCACGACATTTGGCACCGGAGTGGCTTAGGCCACGACATTTGGCACCGGAGTGGCTTAGGCCACGACATTTGGCACCGGAGTGGCTTAGGCCACGACATTTGGCGGTTCCGGCCAAAAAATGGCGTAGCTTTTAGACGTGCCCGACAATCTCCGCCCGGAGCGTCCGCGTTCGCCGATGGAACTGCTCAACGATGTGCCCGAGTCGACGCTGCGGAGGCTCAAGCAGTACTCCGGCCGGCTGGCCACCCAGGCCGTACACGCCATGCAGGAGCGCCTGCCGTTCTTCGCCAGCCTGGAAGCGTCGCAGCGGTCCAGCGTGCAGTTGGTCGTGCAGGCCTCCGTGGTCAACTTCGTGGAGTGGATGCGCGACCCATCCAGCGAGGTGGGCTACACCGCCAAAGCCTTCGAACTGGTGCCCCAGGACCTGACCCGCAGGATCGCCCTCGCCCAGTCCGTCGAGATGGTCCGGGTCACGATGGAGTTCTTCGAGGAGGTCGTACCAATGCTCGCCCGCACGGAGGAACAGTTGACGGCGCTGACCTTCGGAATCCTGCGCTACAGCCGAGACCTCGCCTTCGCGGCAGCCACCGCCTACGCCGACGCCGCCGAGGCGCGCGGATCCTGGGACAGCCGGATGGAGGCCAGCGTCGTCGACGCTGTGGTCCGCGGCGATACCGGCCCGGAACTGCTGTCCCGCGCGGCGGCGCTGAACTGGGATACCACCGCGCCCGCGACCGTAGTGGTCGGCACTCCACCGGCGGGCCGCGAGGATTCCGCTGGCGAGGCCGTCCGCGACATCGCGCTTCGGCATGGCCGCGCGGCGCTGGCCGACGTACACGGCACCTGGCTGATCGCGATCATCTCCGGCCCACTGAGCCCGACGGACCGGTTCTTCAACGACCTGCTGGGCGGGTTCTCCCCGGACCCGGTGGTGATCGGGCCGACGGCACCAATGCTCACCGCGGCCTATCACAGCGCCGGCGAGGCGATTGCCGGCATGAACGCCGTGGCCGGCTGGAGTGGGGCGCCGCGGCCGGTGCATGCCCGCGAATTGCTGCCGGAGCGGGCGCTAATGGGCGATGCGTCCGCGGTGGCCGCCCTGCACAACGAGGTCATGCGGCCACTTGCCGATGCGGGCCCGACGCTCTGCGAGACCCTCGACGCCTACCTCGACAGCGGCGGTGCCATTGAGGCCTGCGCGCGGAAACTGTTCGTTCATCCAAACACCGTGCGCTACCGCCTCAAGCGGATCACCGATTTCACCGGACGTGATCCCACGGTTCCCCGGGACGCCTACATCCTGCGGGTCGCCACCACGGTCGGCCGGCTCGATTACCCGACCCCTGCGCAATCCGTCGCGCAGACCAGAGTAAACGGCTGGGTGACACAGCTCACCCAGCCCCTTGTCGGGTCTGGCCGTCACACCGCAGACGGGGCCTAGATCGCGGCCAGGTATCGATAACGTCGCGTCCACAGGGTGATTTGTAGGTATCCCACAAAAACCTAAGACAAGGTTCATAATCCTTTACACCCCGCAAAACGGCAATCACAGTGTTCTCTTAGAGATGTGATCGCGCTGCTCGCCCCCGGACAGGGCTCTCAGACCCCCGGCATGCTCGCCGAGTGGCTGAACCTCCCCGGCGCCGGCGACCGGATCGAGCGCTGGTCGCAGATCAGCGACCTGGACCTGGCCCGACTCGGCACCACCGCCACCGCCGAAGAGATCACCGACACCGCGGTCACCCAACCGCTGGTCGTGGCGACCACACTGCTGGCCCACGCGGCGCTCGCCGAGCGCGGTCTGCCGACCGCCGGCCGCACCGTCGTCGCCGGCCATTCCGTGGGAGAGATCGCCGCCTATGCCATCGCCGGCGTCATCTCCGGCGATGACGCCGTCAAACTCGCCGCGGTGCGCGGCACCGAGATGGCCAAGGCCTGTGCCGCCGAACCCACCGGGATGTCGGCGGTCCTCGGCGGCGAGGAGGACGAGGTGCTGGCCAGACTTGAGGCACTCGAGTTGATCCCCGCCAACCGCAATGCGGCCGGCCAGATCGTCGCCGCCGGTGCGCTCACCGCGCTGGAGAAGCTTGCCGAGGATCCGCCAGCCAAGGCCCGGGTACGCCAACTGGCCACCGCCGGGGCGTTCCATACCCACTTCATGTCGTCGGCCCTGGACGGCTACGCCGCCGCGGCAGCCGCCGTCGCCGCGAATGATCCAACCACCACGCTGCTGTCCAACTTCGACGGCCGGCCGGTGACCTCAGCGGCGGACGCCATGGAGAAACTCGTCGCGCAGTTGACCCGGCCGGTGCGTTGGGACCTGTGCAACGACACCATCCGCGGGCTGAACGCGACGGCGATCGTCGAGTTCCCCCCCGCGGGCGCTCTGACCGGAATCGCCAAAAGAGAACTTCGGGGCGTCGCGGTGCACGCCATCAAGACACCCGCAGATCTGGACGGACTATCCGGGCTCTGACCTGCCGGCACCGATCAGGACAACCAAATAAAGAAGCGCGACCCACCGATTTATCAAGTAGCACAACCGATTACCCAGTAATACAACATATGAAGGGAGCCACGCTGTGGCCGCCACGCAGGATGAAATCATCTCCGGTCTCGCCGAGATCATCGAAGAGGTAACCGGTATCGAACCGTCTGAGGTCACCATGGAGAAGTCGTTCGTCGACGACCTCGACATCGACTCGCTGTCGATGGTGGAGATCGCGGTTCAGACCGAGGATAAGTACGGCGTGAAGATCCCCGACGAGGATCTGGCCGGCCTGCGCACCGTCGGTGACGTCGTCACCTACATTCAGAAGCTGGAGCAGGAGAACCCCGAGGCGGCCGCGGCGCTGCGCGACAAGTTCGGGTCAGACAAGTGACCAAGCCTTCCACTGCTAACGGCGGCTTCCCGAACGTCGTGGTGACTGCCGTCGAGGCGACCACGGCGCTCGGTGCTGATATCGACAGCACGTGGAAGGCGCTGTTGGCCGGCGAGAGCGGAATCCGGGTCCTCGAGGATGACTTCGTCACCAAGTGGGATCTGCCGGTGCGGATCGGCGGACACCTCGTCGATCCGGTCGACGATCACATGGGCAGGCTGGACCTGCGACGGATGTCCTACGTCCAGCGGATGTCAAAGTACCTCGGCCGCAAAATGTGGGACTCCATCGGGGCTCCCGACGTGGATCCGGACCGCCTCGGGGTCGTCATCGGCACCGGTCTGGGTGGCGGCGAGAAGATCGTCGAGACCTACGACGTGATGAATGAGGGCGGCATCCGCAAGGTGTCTCCACTCGCGGTGCAAATGATCATGCCCAACGGTGCGGCGGCGGTCGTCGGACTGGACCTGGGGGCACGCGCCGGGGTCATCACCCCGGTGTCGGCCTGTTCGTCCGGGTCCGAGGCCATCGCGCACGCGTGGCGCCAGATCGTCATGGGCGACGCCGACATCGTGGTCTGCGGCGGTGTCGAGGGCACGATCGAGGCATTGCCCATCGCGGCGTTCTCGATGATGCGTGCCATGTCGACCCGCAACGACGATCCAGCGGCTGCGTCCCGGCCGTTCGATAAGGACCGCGACGGGTTCGTCTTCGGCGAGGCCGGAGCGTTGATGGTCATCGAGACCGAAGAGCATGCCAGGGCCCGTGGCGCCACACCGCTGGCACGTCTGCTGGGTGCCGGTATCACCTCGGACGGGTTCCACATGGTGGCCCCGGCGTCGGACGGCCTGCGGGCCGGCCACGCGATTAAGCGGGCCATGGAGTTGGCGGGCTTGTCGCCCAAGGACATTGATCACGTCAACGCCCATGCCACATCGACGTCCATCGGCGATATCGCCGAGGCGAGCGCCATCCGGGTTGCCGGCGTGGAGCATGCTCCGGTGTATGCGCCGAAGTCAGCGCTGGGTCACTCCATCGGTGCGGTCGGCGCACTGGAGTCGATCCTGACGGTGCTCAGTCTGCGCGACGGTGTCATCCCGCCAACGCTGAACTATGAGACGCCCGATCCGGAGATCGACCTGGACATTGTCGCGGGCGAGCCACGTTATGGCGACTACCGGTACGCAATCAACAACTCATTCGGTTTCGGCGGACACAACGTGGCGCTGGCCTTCGGGCGCTACTGAGACCGCCGTACGTGACCCAGAGAGGAAGATTCCGGCACTGATGGCACCGCTGACAACGGGCAACGGACTTCCCGACGTGGTCGTCACCGGCATCGCCATGACGACCGCGCTGGCCGTCGATACCGAGAACACCTGGAAGAAACTGCTCGACGGGCAGAGCGGCATCCGCACCCTCGACGATCCCTTCGTCGAGGAGTACGCCCTGCCGGTGCGAATCGGCGGGCACCTGCTGGAGGACTTCGAGTCCGATCTGGATCGGGTGGAGAAGCGCCGGCTGTCGTATCTGCAGAAGATGTCAACGGTGCTGGGCCGACGGGTCTGGCAGAACGCCGGTTCGCCCGACGTCGACACCCGGCGGCTGATGGTGTCCATCGGGACCGGTTTGGGTTCTTCCGAGGAGTTGGTGTTCGCCTACGACGGCCTGCGATCCAAGGGCTTGCGGGCAGTCTCACCGTTGGTAGTGCAGATGTTCATGCCCAACGGCCCGGCCGCGGTCGTCGGACTTGACCTGGGCGCCAAAGCCGGTGTGTGCACACCTATTTCGGCATGCGCATCGGGTTCGGAGGCGATCGCCAACGCATGGCGCAACATCGTCTACGGCGAGGCCGATATCGCGGTGTGCGGTGGCGTAGAGACCAAGATTGAGGCGGTACCGATCGCCGCGTTCGCTCAGATGCGGATCGTGCTGTCCAATACCAACGACGACCCGGCTGGCGCCTGTCGTCCGTTCGACCGTGACCGCAACGGCTTCGTATTCGGCGAAGGTGCCGCGCTGATGGTCATCGAAACCGAGGAGCACGCCAAGGCTCGCGGCGCCACCATCTTGGCCCGCATCATGGGAGCATCGGTCACCTCGGACGGGCACCACATCGTGGCGCCGGATCCCGATGGTATCCAGGCCGGCCAGGCGATGACCCGGGCAATCCAGCTCGCTGGCCTGCAACCCAGCGACATCGATCACGTCAACGCCCATGCAACGGGCACCAACGTCGGTGACGTCGCCGAGGGCAGGGCGATCAACAACGCAATGGGCGGCCACCGGCCGGCGGTCTACGCGCCCAAGTCGGCGCTGGGCCACTCGGTGGGAGCCGTCGGCGCGGTGGAGTCCATCCTCACTGTGCTCGCACTGCGCGACGGCGTAATCCCGCCGACGCGTAACCTGCGAAACCTCGATCCGGAGATCGACCTGGACGTGGTGGCCGGGGAGCCCCGGTCGGGCGACTATCGGTACGCGATCAACAACTCGTTCGGATTCGGTGGACATAACGTCGCGATCGCGTTCGGAAAGTACTGAAAAGCGACGAGCGAACGGCACGCCAACCACATCCGACACGCACAAGGAGGTATAGATGACCATCATGGCCCCTGAGGCGGTCGGCGAATCGCTCGACCCGCGCGACCCGTTGCTGCGGCTTCGAAACTTCTTCGACGACGACAGCGTCGAAATGCTCCACGATCGCGACAAATCCGGTGTGCTCGCTGCCGCGGGCACCGTCAATGGCCTGCGGACCATCGCGTTCTGCACCGACGGCACCGTCATGGGCGGCGCCATGGGTGTGGAGGGCTGCCGCCACATCGTCAATGCCTATGACACCGCCATCGATGAGCAGAGTCCCATTGTGGGCATCTGGCATTCCGGCGGCGCGCGCCTGGCCGAGGGCGTCAAGGCGTTGCACGCAGTCGGCCTGGTATTCGAAGCGATGATCCGGGCCTCGGGCGATATCCCGCAGATCTCGATCGTGGTCGGTTTCGCGGCCGGCGGCGCCGCCTATGGACCGGCGCTGACCGACGTCGTCATCATGGCTCCCGAAGGCCGAGTCTTCGTGACCGGACCCGATGTGGTGCGCAGCGTCACCGGCGAGGACGTCGACATGGCCTCGCTCGGCGGACCCGACACCCACCACCGCAAGTCCGGCGTGTGCCATATCGTCGCCGACGACGAACTCGACGCCTACGCGCGCGGACGACGGCTGGTCGGATTGTTCTGCCAGCAGGGCATTTTCGACCGCGCCAAAGCCGAAGCCGGCGACGTCGATCTGCACGCCCTGCTGCCGGAGTCCGCACGCCGCGCCTACGACGTGCATCCCCTGGTGGAAGCGCTGCTGGACTCCGACGAGCCGTTCGAGGAGTTCCAGTCCAAGTGGGCCCCGTCGATGGTGGTCGGCCTCGGTCGGTTGTCCGGCCGCACCGTCGGGGTGCTGGCCAACAATCCGCTGCGCCTGGGCGGCTGCCTGAACTCCGAAAGCGCCGAGAAGGCGGCCCGTTTCGTTCGTCTCTGCGACGCATTCGGCATACCGCTGGTGGTCATCGTCGACGTGCCGGGGTATCTGCCCGGTGTCGATCAAGAGTGGGGCGGCGTGGTGCGCCGCGGCGCGAAGCTGCTGCACGCATTCGGCGAGGCCTCGGTTCCCCGCGTGACGTTGGTGACCCGCAAGATCTACGGCGGCGCCTATATCGCGATGAACTCCCGCTCACTGGGTGCGACGAAAGTCTTCGCCTGGCCGGACGCCGAGGTCGCCGTGATGGGCGCCAAAGCCGCCGTGGGCATCCTGCACAAGCGCAAGCTCGCCGCGGCACCCGATGACGAACGCGAGGCGCTGCACGAGGAGCTGGCCGACGAGCACGAGCGCATCGCCGGCGGGGTGGACGCCGCCATCGAGATCGGGGTGGTCGACGAGAAGATCGACCCCGCCCACACCCGCAGCAAGCTCACCCAGACCCTGGCCGAGGCGCCGGCCCGGCGCGGCCGGCACAAGAACATCCCGCTGTAGCCGCGCTCTCCCCCTCACCGGGTTGCGGCGAGGAACTCCGTGGCAGCCCCCATCGCACGCTCCCGGTCGGCGGCCACTAACCCGATCCGTGTACGACGGTCCAGGATGTCGCCGACGTCCAGGGCGCCTTCGTGGGTGACGGCGAATTCGAACTCCGCTCGGGTCACATCGATACCCTCGGCCACCGGATCGGCCGGCCGCTCACAACGCGCGGTGGCGATCACATTCCGCGACTCAGCACCGTAGCGCGCGACCAGTGAACCTGGAAGCTCCCCACTGGTCCGAAGTATGCCGCTATTCCGCTGCGCTGCAACGGGATTAGCGGGTGCACCGACCAGGGGAAGGTTGCGCGTCCGGCATGGCCCGGTGCTGATACCGCGAGCGGCGATCGCCCGGTCCAGGACGTCTTCGGCCATGTACCGATACTCGGTGAGCTTGCCGCCCACGACACTGAACAACCCGGAATCGGATTCCAGCACCGCGTGATCGCGGGATAGGTCCGCGGTCCTGCCCTCCCCTGCATCAATCAGCGGCCGCAAACCGGCGTAGGCGCCGGTGACGTCCGCGTTGGTCAGGGCAGTCTGCAGTGCGGTGTTGACGACGTCGAGCAGGAATGTGACCTCACCCGGGGTCGGTTCCGGCACGTCAGGGATCGGACCCGGTGCCTCTTCATCAGTGAGGCCCAGATAGATCCGGCCAAGTTGCACCGGAAGGGCGAAGATGAACCGGTTGGTCTCGCCCGGGATCGGGATCGTCAGCGCCGCAGTCGGATTGCCGAACGATGACGCATCGAACACCAGATGGGTCCCACGGCTGGGCCGCAGCCGGATCGATGAATCCACCTCCGCGGCCCACACCCCAGCGGCGTTGATCACCACCCGTGCCGCCAGATCCAGAGTCTGCCCGGTCAACTCATCGGTAAGCCGCACCGAGTTCCCGGTGGCCGACGAGGCTCCGACGTGGGTGAGGATGCGGGCACCGTGTTGGGCTGCAGTCCGCGCCACGGCCACCACCAGCCGGGCGTCGTCGATCAGCTGTCCGTCGTACGCCAGCAGCGCACCGTCGAGTCCGTCGCGGCGCAGCGTCGGGGCCATTGCCAGGGCCTGCTGCGCACTGAGCCGACGAGGCCGCGGGAGAACCGACGATCGGGTTCCGGCCAGGGTGCGCAACACATCCCCGGCTAGAAATCCGGTTCGCACCAGTGTCCGCTGCGAACGACTCATCGACGGCAGCAATGGCACCAACTGTGGCATCGCTTTCACCAGGTGCGGCGCATTGACTCCCATCAGAATGCCTCGCTCAATCGAGCTTCGCCGCGCAATACCGACATTGCCACTGGCCAGGTACCGCAGACCGCCGTGAGCCAGTTTGGAACTCCACCGGCTGGTGCCGAACGCGAGGTCGTGCTTCTCGACCAATACCACCGACAATCCACGGCCCGCGGCATCCAACGCGATACCGGCACCGGTGATCCCGCCTCCGATGACGACGACGTCAACCGTGTCGCCGTCGCCAAGGGCGGCCAATTCGGCGGTGCGCCGCGCGGCGCTGAGTGCGGTATTCACCGGAACATCCCGAAACCGAGGATTACTCCGCGAACGCTGTTGTCCGCCTGCATTTTTCGGAGTTGCCCAACATCGGCGTTACTGATTGCCACCATCTGTAATACTCTAATTCATGGTCGACACAGACACCGAAGATCACCTACTACCCCCGATGGCCTGGGATGGCTGGGGTGATCCGAGGTTGGCCAAGCCGCTATCAGCCGGCCTCCGAAACCTACTTGAGCAGGCACTCGGTGTGACCGGCACCGAGATCATCGCACCGAGCATCGACGATGTTCAGTTAACCCCGAGCGCGCTGCCCCAAGATCGCCTCGAAGGCCTGACCGCAATCGTCGGCAGCGACTATCTGCGAACCGGAGATCGCGATCGATTACTGCACGCGGGCGGCAAGTCCACGTTGGATCTGCTGCGGCGCAAACAGATTCATCAGGATGCGCCCGATGCAGTGCTATTCCCCGGCAGCGAGGATGACGTTGCCGCGATTCTTGACTACTGCACGCAGCACGGCATCGCGGTGGTGCCGTTCGGCGGCGGCACCGGTGTGGTCGGCGGACTGGACCCGATCCGCGCCGGGTTCGGCGCCGTGATCACCCTTGATCTGCGTCGCTTCAACGCCCTGCACTGGCTCGACGAGACCTCGAGCGAGGCTGAACTCGGCGCCGGGGTCACCGGACCGGACGCTGAACGTCTGCTGGGCGAACGGGGTTTCTCCCTCGGGCATTTTCCGCAGAGTTTCCGCTTCGCCAGTATCGGCGGTTTCGCCGCCACCCGGTCCTCCGGTCAAGACTCCGCCGGTTACGGCCGATTCAACGACATGGTCCGAGGCATGCGGGTCGTCACGCCGGCGGGCGTGCTGAACATCGGCCGGGCGCCTGCCTCGGCGGCCGGCCCGGACCTGCGCGAACTGTTCGCCGGATCCGAGGGCGCATTCGGCGTCATCACCCGGGTGCGGGTGCGGATTCATCCGGTACCCGAGGCGGTGCGCTACGAGGCGTGGTCGTTCCCGAACTTCGCCACCGGCGCCGACGCCCTTCGCGCGGTCATCCAGACCGGTACCGGACCCACCGTCATTCGGCTCTCCGACGAAGTCGAGACCGGCATCAACCTGGCCACCACGTCGAGCATCGGTGAGCAGAGCATCACCGGCGGTTGCCTGGCGATCACAGTGTTCGAGGGCACCCCCGCCCATGCGCAGAGTCGTCATGAGGAAACCCGCGCCGTGCTGGCCGCCCACGGCGGCACCGCGATCGGCGAAGGCCCCGCGAAGGCTTGGGAGCACGGCCGTTTCGACGCCCCGTATCTGCGCGATGCACTGCTGTCGGCGGGTGCACTGTGCGAAACCCTGGAGACCGCGACGTCGTGGTCGAACCTGCCGGTGCTCAAGGCCGCGGTCACCGAGGCCCTGACGACGGCTCTGACCGAAAGTGGCACAGCGGCTTTGGTCATGTGCCACATCTCGCATGTGTATCCCACCGGCGCGTCGTTGTATTTCACCGTGGTCGCGGGACAACGCGGCGATGTCGCCGAGCAGTGGCACACCGCAAAGGCCGCCGCGGCGCGTGCCATCGTCGATAACGGCGGCACCATCACCCATCACCACGCGGTCGGCACCGATCACCGCCCCTGGATGGCCGACGAGATCGGGGATCTCGGGGTGCGGGTGCTGCGCGCAGTCAAGCAGACCCTCGACCCGGCCGGAATCCTCAACCCGGGCAAGCTCATTCCATGACCGAGATCGGCCGCGTCACGCTGTTGACGAACCCGATGGCGGGTCACGGCAACGCCCCGCATGCGGCTGAACGCGCGGTCGCGCGCTTCCAGGAATGCGGCGTCGACGTCACCGAGATCGTCGGCCGTGACCCCACTCACGCGCGGGAATTGGTTGACGCGGCCCTAGCCCACGGCACCGATGCCCTTGTGGTTGCCGGTGGTGACGGCGTCATCTCGCTGGCCCTACAGTCGTTGGCGCACAGCAACATTCCACTGGGAATCATCCCGGCTGGCACCGGCAACGACCATGCCCGCGAGTACGGCATCCCGGTCGGCGACCCGGCGGCGGCGGTTGACGTGATCGTCGCCGGCCACACCGAAACCATCGACCTCGGACACATCCGAGGTGCCGACGGCACCGAAACCTGGTTCGGCACCATCGCGGCAACGGGATTCGATTCCCTGGTCAGCGACCGGGTCAACCGGATGCGCTGGCCGCACGGCCGGATGCGATACAACCTGGCCATCGTGGCCGAACTGTCACAGCTGCATCCGCTGCCATTCCGGTTGGTGCTCGACGGCGAGCGCGAGATCGTCACCGACCTCACCCTGGCGGCGTTCGGCAACACCCGCAGTTACGGCGGCGGAATGCTGATCTGTCCCGGCGCCGATCATGCCGACGGAATGCTGGACATCACGATGGTGAGCAGTGGGTCCCGGCTTAAGCTGGTCCGGCTGTTCCCCACCATCTTCAAAGGCACCCACGTCGAACTCGACGAGGTGACGACCGCGCGGGCCAGGACAATCCGGGTCGAGTGCCCGGGCATCAATGCCTACGCCGATGGCGAATACGCCTGCGCACTTCCGGTCGAGATATCAGCGGTGCCGGGCGCATTGACGATCCTGCGCCCGGCTCCCTAGGAGTCGGCCAGGATCCGGGTGCGCTGCGGGTCATAGAACGGTGCCATCTGCAGCCGGGCCGGAAGATCGCCGTTCGGGGTGTGCACCGTGAACGCCTGCTCGCGCAACCAGTCACCGGTTACTCCGACGTCATGGAACACCTGCGCCAGACCCACCGGGCCACCGAGGGTGTAGCCGTAGGCGGCGGCCCGGACGTACCCAACCCACTTACCGTCGACCAGAACGGGTTCATTTCCGAACAGATCGGCTCCGGCGTCGTCCACGAACAGACTGACCACCCGGTTGCGCGGGATGCCCTGGGCCTTGAACTCCAGCAGCGCATCGCGGCCGACGAACCCGCCCGGCTTATCCCAGGCGACGGTGAACCCGAGTCCGGCCTCGATCGGGTTGTCGGTGTTATCGATATCCACGCCGAGATCTCGGTAACCCTTCTCCAGTCGAAGGCTCGACATAGCCGCCAGGCCGACCGGACGCACACCCAGATCGGCTCCGGCGGAGGTCAACTCGTCGTAGACACCGGCGGCGTATTCGGTCGGGATGTGCAACTCCCAACCCAGTTCACCGAGGTAGGTCACCCGGGCCGCCAGCACCGGCGCGTAGCCGACATGGATCTGTCTGGCCGACAAATACGGGAACGCCTCATTGGACAGATCGGCGTCGGTGAGCCGGGACAGCAGGGTGCGCGACTTCGGCCCCTGCACCGACAGCAGTGTTGTCGCCGAGGTGATCTCGGTGACAACGACGAATTCGCCGGGTCGGGTTTCGCGACGGATCATGGGTTCGATACGGCGATGGATGAGGTCGGACGTGACGACGAGGAACTTCTCCTCACCGAGGCGGGTAATCGTCAGGTCGGTGGCGATACCGCCCTGATTGTTGAGCCATTGGGTGTAGACCAGGCGGCCGATCTCCCGGTCGATGACGCTGACCGAGAGCCGATCGAGCACTTTCGCCGCATCGGGGCCCTGGACGAGGAACTTCGCCATCAGGCTCATATCCAGGATGCCGACATCCTCGCGCACCGCCCGGTGCTCGCGGCCGACGATGTCGAACGAGCCCTGCCGGGCGTAATCGAGGGTGGTCTGCGGATGAGCGCCATCGGTGTCGTACCACTCGGCGAACTCCCAGCCCACCGAGGCGTTGAAGTGGCCGCCGGCGGCCACCAGTCGGTCATGCAGCACCGAGCGACGTACGTCGCGAGCGGAACCCGGTT
>Ga0209500_10002056_pt1 | contig 14663 bp, 15 predicted proteins | sample S_140212_EF_Meta_FD_187323 | JGI IMG/M metagenome (GOLD analysis project Ga0209500, IMG submission 187323) | Freshwater microbial communities from Lake Simoncouche, Canada to study carbon cycling - S_140212_EF_MetaG (SPAdes) (version 2) | ecosystem: Environmental > Aquatic > Freshwater > Lake ... | reverse complement strand
GAGATTTCTTTGACACTAGAGGGATGTTTATAGTTAAAAACTTAGATGATATTACTAATGTTTGTAATTCAATTACAACTGAGACTTATCATCAAATGTTACCTTACGTTCAAGAAAATTACGAAAGAAGTATTAAGTACACTAAGTTCAGAGAAACATTAAGAGACGAAGTAATCGAATTTGTTAAAAATTATTAAAAATTATGGAAATTGCATCAACAAGATTAATGGGGGGATTAGGGAATATGATGTTTCAAATTGCAACCTCATATAGTATTGCACTTAGAGATAATAAAGAAATGATTTGTGACACCAGGGACATGCAAATCCCTCACAAACCATATACATTTTATACCAATAATATTTTTAGAAATATTAAATTTTCGGATAGTTTAATCGATTTAAAAAATATGGGTGAAGGTGGGTTTCACTACACACCAATACCAAAAATTGATGGTAACATTAAATTAATTGGCCACTTCCAAAGTGAAAAATATTTTATGAACCACAGAAATGAAATTTTAGATTTGTTTGAGATTGATGAAAAAACCAAAACAAATTTATTAGAAAAATATGGAGACATTATAAATCAAAATACATGTTCAATCCATATTAGAAGAGGAGATTATTTAGGACTTCCAAATTACCACCCAACTCAACCAGTTGAATATTATAAAAGAGCGATTCAAATTATTGGTGAGGAAAAACATTTTTTAATATTTTCAGATGATATTAAATGGTGTGAAGAAAACTTTAGTTTTTTAAATAACAAAACATTTATATCAGGTAATCAGGATTATGAAGATTTATATTTAATGTCGTTGTGTAAAAATAACATAATTGCCAATTCAACATTTAGTTGGTGGGGGGCTTGGTTAAATAAGAATGAAAATAAACAAGTAATAATTCCATCGAAATGGTTCGGCATTTCTAATTCACATTTAAACACTAATGACCTATATTGTAATAAATGGATTAAATTATGAAAATATTAGTTACAGGCTCAAATGGGTTATTAGGTAGAGCGTTAAAAAAAGTTTTAGGTGATGGTCACGTATACCATACAAGAGAAGATGTTGATTTAACAAATTACGAAGAAACATTTAAATACTTTCAAGACAAAGTATTAAATGAAGGTGTGGATACTGTTATTCATACCGCAGCTAAAGTTGGTGGGATTAGTGCAAACATGAACAATAATCAATTATTTTTTAATGATAATTACATTATCAATAGTAATGTAATTAAAACATGTTCGATTCTTCAAATTGATAATTTTGTGAATATATTATCGACTTGTATTTTTCCACATGAAAATATTGTTTATCCACTAACGTCAGACCAAATTGATAATGGTGCCCCTCACCCATCAAATTACGGATATTCCTACGCCAAAAGATTATCGGGATATGAAACACAAATCTTTAGAGATGTTTTAAAGAAAAATTGGTATTCGGTAGTTCCGACAAATCTTTATGGGCCTCACGATAACTTCAATTTGGAAAATAGTCACTTAGTCCCTGGTATGATTCACAGAGCGTATTTGGCAAAACAAAATAATGAAAAATTTGTGGTATGGGGTGATGGTTCACAATTGAGACAATTTGTTTATTCTGAAGATATGGCTAAATTAATTATATGGTCTTTAACTAATTGGACTTCAGAAAAACATTGTATGATGATAGATGAGAAAGAAGTTTCAGTCATGGATGTTGCAAACATTATAAGTGAAAGATTTGGATTTAATAATAATGATTTAGTTTTTGATGATACAAAACCTAAAGGTCAGTTTAGAAAACCTGCGTCATCCGACATTAAAGAATTCAACTTTAAATCAATCAAAGATGGTATTAATGAAACTATTGATTGGTTCATAAACAATTACGAAAACATTAGAAAATGAAAAAAATAGATTTAATTCAAGACACAATTGATAACCAAGACATCGACAATTTGATTGAATGGTTAAAATCATATCCAAGATTAACTAAAGGTTCAAAGACAATTGAATTTGAAAATAAATGGTCTCAATGGCTGGGAACAAAATATTCTGTATTTGTCAATTCGGGGTCATCAGCAAATTTACTTATGTTGTACGCATTGAAAATCCTTAATAAAATGAAGAACAATAAAGTTTGTGTTCCAACATTATGTTGGGCGACCGACTTGGCACCAGTACTTCAGTTTGACATGGAACCATTATTGATTGATTGTAATTTGGATAACTTATCTGTTGATTTAACTCACCTTGAGGAAGTGTTTAAAACTGAACAACCGTCAGTATTACTTTTGGTTTCTGTGTTAGGATTGTCACCTGATATGGATTCTATCGTTGAGTTATGTAAAAAGTATGATGTTATCTTACTTGAAGATAATTGTGAATCACAAGGGACCAAATTCAAAGGAACTAAACTTGGTAACTTTGGTTTGATGTCATCATTCTCCACTTATTTTGGACACACGATGTCTACGATTGAAGGTGGTATTGTTTCAACAAATGATGAAGAGATTTACAACACTTTGTTGCAACTCAGAAGTCACGGTTGGGATAGAGATTTATCTTCAGAAAAACAACAAGAATTAAGAAAAGAATGGGAGGTTAATGATTTCTCATCGTTATACACATTTTATGTTCCAGGGTTTAATTTAAGAAGTACTGATTTACAAGCTCAAATTGGAATCAAACAATTGGATAAAGTTGATGGAATGATTAATAATCGATATGAGAACTTCTTATATTATAAATCTAAATTAGAAGGTAAAACGTGGTTCCCAAAAACTTTTGACGATAGTTATACTTCAAATTTTGCAATCCCGTTTATTACTAAAAATATTGAGGACAAACAAAATTTAATTAAAGAATTGGATGAGAATAATATTGCATGTAGACCATTAATTTCAGGTTCAATGGGAACTCAACCATTCTACAAAAAATTATACGGTGAGAACAAATTACCTAATTGTTCAATCATAGATGATAAAGGAATTTATGTTCCTAATCATGATAAAATGACAAAAGAAGATATTGACAAAGTTTGTGATATCTTATTAAAATATTAATATGGAAAATAAAATTGCACTTATCACAGGAATAAACGGTCAAGATGGTTCTTATTTGTCAGAGTTTTTACTTGAAAAGGGATATGAAGTTCATGGAACATTAAAACGAAATTCTGTCGCAGAAAATCAAACTTCAAGATTGGATAATATCTTTGAAAAAATTAATTTACATTATGCGGATTTAACGGATTTATCTTCATTAATTTCCGTAATCCAAAAAGTTAATCCTGATGAAATTTATAATTTGGCCGCCCAATCACATGTTAGAATTTCATTTGACCAACCAATTTACACAGCAAATGTAACAGGTCTTGGAACTCTTAATTTGTTAGAAGCAGTTAAATTAATTAAACCATCAATTAAAATATACCAAGCATCTTCATCTGAAATGTTTGGTAATTGTATTGATGATGATGGATATCAAAGAGAAACAACACCAATGAACCCTGTTTCACCTTACGGATGCTCAAAAGTGTTTAGTTATAACATTGCAAGAAATTATAGAAACTCATATGGTATGTTTATTTCTAACGGTATTTTGTTTAATCACGAATCACCAAGAAGAGGAACAAATTTCGTAACTAATAAAGTTTGTAAAGAAGTTGTTAAGATTCATTTGGGGTTATCAAATGAACTTAAACTTGGTAATTTAGATGCCACAAGAGATTGGGGTCACGCTAAGGATTATGTTGAGGCAATGTGGATGATACTACAACAAGATACTTCAGACGATTATGTGTGTTCCACAGGAATTTCACATTCAGTTCAAAATTTATGTGAATACACTTTTTCAAAATTTGGATTAGATTATAGAAAGTACGTTAAAGTTGATGAAAAGTTTTTGAGGCCCGAAGAACTTCATAATTTAAAGGGAGATTCTTCAAAATTAAAATCAATTACAGGATGGTCACCTAATTATACCTTTGAATCAATGCTCGATGAAATGATTGAGTATTGGATAAACTATTACACTAATATTAAATAATGGCGACAAAACCAAGTAGAAAATTACCAACACCGACACCACTATCAGAAGAAAAAAGTACGAGAACTAAAAAAGAAATTATATGTTCAATCATAAAACGAAAAACAAAAGAAAAATTTTTAACCCAAACCCAAAAAAATTATTATGATGTTTTAACTTCAAGCGAAGTAACTATTTGTTCAGGACCTGCAGGTGTAGGTAAAAGTTATATTACAATGAAGGCTGCAGTTGATTTATTATCAGACCCAAATACTCCTTACGAAAAAATTATTATTGTGAGACCTGCGGTTGAAGCTGAAGAAAAATTAGGTAGTTTACCAGGTAATGTAGAAGAAAAATTAGACCCTTATATTTTCCCATCATACTATCTTTTAAATAAAATTATTGGAAAAGAAATGAGGGAAAAATTAAAAGAACTTGAAGTTATTGAAGTTTTTGCATTGGCATTTATGAGGGGTATGAATATCGACAATTCAATATTAATATTTGAAGAAGGTCAAAATGCAACACCAAGTCAGATGAAACTTCTGTTGACAAGAATTGGATTTAATAGTAAGTTCTTTATTTCTGGAGATGTTGAACAATCTGATAGATATAAAAACAAAACACACAGTGGATTATGGGATGCTATCGAAAAGTTTAGAGACTCTAACCACATTTCAACTTTTGAATTTAAAGATAAAAAAGACATTGTTAGAAATCCTTTGATTAGTAAGATTTTAGACAAATATGATAACGAGACAGAATGAAAATTGCAATAGAGTTAAACGGAGTATTAAGAGATACTTTAAAAAAAATACAACAAGAGTATGAAAAATGGTACCTTGAGAATCCTTTTAAGGAAGATGAAGAAAAATCTGAATATGAAGTAATTTCAGATTTAACAACTTTAGATATATCAAAACATCTTAAATTTAAAGATGAAGACGAATTATATAATTTTTTATATAAAGAACATACTATGGAAATTTTTGGTCATGCAGGTTCAGTTGAGCATTCTAGCATGATGGATTTTAATAATTTTTATTTAGATGTAAGAGATTCTCATGATATTTTAATAGTTTCGGATGAAATGGGTAAATCAAAACCAGCATCATTATTTTTTATTTCAAAATTTGGTTGTTTAGTAGAAACTGTTAAATTTTATAGTGAATCAACAATTAATTCACTTTGGGATTCAATAGATGTTTTACTTACCGCAAATCCTACACTATTATTAAATTACCCAAAAGATAAAATTGTTATAAAATATGAAACATTATATAATCTAGATATTAATGTTGAACATTCAATAACAACCCTAAAGGATTTAAAAACAAAAATAACAGAGATATATGATTAAGGTATTAGGAGAAAATTACTATTTTGATTTAGATAAAATCGAAGAATATTTAGACATGTCTAATGAAATGACAGATGAAGAATTATCTGGTTCAACAGAAATGAAAATTAACATAATAAAATTTGAAATGGTTAAAATGTTAATGGACACAATTTTAACTGAACATGAAGATATTGACGAAAAATTAGGCATGAAATCGAGTACAAATACTAGTATCCCATTCAGATTATCATTCAATAGCTTATTAAATAAAAAACTTATAAATCACTATTAATATGGACGCATCGTTAAACGAAAAAGTAAAAGAATCAATTAAAAACTTAAGAGATAAAAAATCAAGAATTTATTTCTTAGTTCAAGACACTAAAGGAAATGCCAAAGCATCGGTTAGATTAATCTATCAAATGGCAAAAACTCTTTTAGACTCAGGATTTAATCCAATCATTCTTCATGAAAAAAATGACTACGCAGGTGTGGTTGCTTGGATGGATGAAGAGTACATGTCAATTCCACATCAATCAATTGAAGGTCAAAATTTAGAAATTTCACCTGAAGATTTTATTGTAATTCCCGAACTTTTTGGGTACATTATGGAACAAATTAAAAATTTACCTTGTGGTAAAATCGTATTAACTCAAAATTATTCATACATTGTTGAAACATTACAACCTGGACAAAGTTGGTCTCAATACGGATTTTTAAAATGTATTACTACAACTAAAAAACAACAAGAATATATTGAATCTGTGATGAGACAATGTAGTTTTGATGTATTAAAACCTTTAATTACTGAAAATTTTTATCCAAAAAATTTACCACCAATGCCGATTATTGGTGTTCATACTAAAGAACAATCAGACACAATTAATATAATTAAAACGTTTTACTTAAAATTCCCTCAATACAGATGGTTCACATTTAGAGATTTAAGAGGTCTTTCTGAAATAGAGTTTGGAAATTCATTGAGAGAATGTTTTGTTAGTGTTTGGATGGACGAACAAAGTGGGTTTGGTACATTCCCATTGGAATCTATGGCATCAGGAGTACCTGTGATTGGTAAAGTACCGTACATTCAACCTGAATGGATGGATGAAAATAATGGTATTTGGGTTACTAATCCAACATTAATGTGTGATTTTATTGCCGATTTTATACAAAATTGGTTAGAAGATAATATCAAACCTGAACTTTATGACAACATGAAACAAACTGTTGAAAACTACACAAATAAACAAGAATTTGACACTAACGTTACAACTTTATTTGGAGAATATTTAAACGTAAGAGCAAATTCATTTGAAGAACAAATTTCTAAAACCGAAGAATAATATGAATACTACATTACCAATATCCGTTATATTACCAATTAAATCATCAAAAGCAAGAAATTTTGATGAGTATTTTGAAAAAGCAATCGCATCAATCAATTCACAAACAGTTGGAATTGAAGAATTATTAATCGTTCATACTTCAGAGGAATCTTTAGTTGAATTTTTAAACGGTTATGATTTTGGAGATTTAAATGTTACAAAATTATTATGGGATAAAGAACCTAATTATTGTGAACAAGTTAATTATGGTATTAAAAACTCAAAAGGTTCTTGGGTATCATTGTTTGAATTTGATGATGAATATTCATCTATTTGGTTTAAAAATGTTGCAAAATATATTGATGCATATCCAAAAGCACAAATATTCTTACCAGTAGTAGTTGAGACTGATGAGAAAGGAACATTTGCAGGATTTACTAATGAAGCGACTTTCGCCGCAAATTTTACTCAAGAAATGGGATTTTTAACAAATGAAACATTACAAGATTATCAAAATTTCCAAACAGCAGGTTCTGTAATTAAAAAATCAGTTATTGAAGATTTTGGTGGATTTAAACCATCAATCAAATTAACTTTTATTTATGAATTTTTACTAAGATTAACTTACAATTCTGTTTCAATTATGACAATACCAAAACTTGGGTACAAACACACCAATTTAAGAGAAGGTTCTATTTTTTGGAATTATAAATTTGGTGAAGAAAAAATGATAGAGGACGAAGTTAGGTTTTGGATTCAAACCGCAAAAAAAGAATTTTTCTTTATTGACGATAGAAACATAAAATTCCAATCGGAAAATGTATAATGTTAGAAACTCTATCTGCAACAACAGAAGATGTTTCATCCAAAAAAAGAGGTAGAAAAACGGTAAATGTAAATTATTTTGATGTTAGAGAGGAAGATGCGGTTAGAAGTTTTTTACTTGCCGAAACTTCCGAAGAAAAAAACAAAATATACAACGAATACTTACGAGGACCTCTCGATAAGATGATTTCATCAATCATACGACGATATAAGTTATATCGTAAAGATATGGACTTTATTGAAATTCATTGCGATACTCACTCATTCTTAATGACAAAGGTTGACAAATTTAAACCTTCAAAAGAGAAAAAGGCTTATTCATATTTTGGTACAATATGTAAAAATTATTTAATGGGTCAAATCATTAAAGACCAAAAAGAAACTAATAGAAAAGTCTCTTATGAGGATATGTCGCAAAGTATTGAAGAAAGACCCGACATGATGTATCGGATTGATGAAGAAGAAATTGATACTACCGCAATTATTTCAAAATATTTGAGTGAATTACGAGATTTTATTGAGAATGAAAATTTAAATGACAATGAAAAAAAATTAGGGTATGCTCTAATAGATTTGTTTGAAAATTATGAATCAATATTTTCAGGTGCAGATAACAACAAATTTAACAAAAATGTTATCTTATTGTCATTAAGAGAAATGACAAATCTTAGTACAAAAGAAATTAGAAGTTCAATCAAAAGATTTAAAAAATTATATATTTTGATTCATTCAAAAATGAAAACAGATTAAAAAGTATTTATAGTTATGCCAAGACCACAACGTAAAGAAATTAATTTTACTAAAGATTCAATATTATCTTTAATGCAGGAAATCTATAATGAACTTGTTGAACAGAGACAAACAGCAATTAGGATTCAAAATAAAATGCTTTCAATGTTGAAAGACCCTAACGATATGATGACAATTGGTCCTGTTATTGAAAAACAACAAAAAATAGTTAACGATTGTGTTGAGAAAAAAATTAGTCTATCAAAACTACAATCAGGTATTTGGGAAAAATCAAATAATAACACCGAATCATTTTCACTTGCGGATTTGGATGATGACTTAATTCAAAATCTAATTGACAAAGATGTTTCTAACGATGAAGAATCGTACAAAATGAAATAACATGCCAATTACAGATTTAAATCAAGGATACGATTCTTCTAAAAGTAAAATCAACTCAATTAAAAACTTTACTGAGGTTTCTAAATCTGCAAAAAAATTAAAGAGTACCGCAGGAAACTCACTATCACCAGGAATACCCGATGTTGCGTCACAATTAAATAAAGTTGCGGACCAACAAAAACGATACTTAAGAAATCAACCAACAACTTTTGACCAATTATTTGAATTACTTAATTTGGCGAATGGTTCTGGTTCTGAAACTTCAAAATATCTTAAGAAAAAATTATTAGAAACTGTAACTAAAATTGAGCCTGACATTAAAAAAATAATCAGTGAAGAGGCGTTAAAGGCTTTAGGTTGTTCACAAGAACAAACATTTCAAGGATTTACTTCAACAGAGTTAGAAATCAGTCCTTTAGATACTTTACCTGTTGGACAAGGGATATATGTACCCATCCAATCAATGGATATTGCCAGCATATTAAAAGTATCGACAACTTCAAAAGTCGGTAAAGTCATTTACGAAAAACAAACACCTAACGTACAAACAGGTGATTTTTTACCTTACGGAGGTATTAGACCATTCCCAATGAATAAAGAATTTAATCAAAGATTAACAGGTTCAAATTCTTCAAACTCATTTAAGGGAGAATATGGTAAATACTATCAAGGGGTTTCAGGTCAAGATTTATTTGATTTTCAATATAGTCCAACAAACCAATTTGGGGTTGACCAGGCATGTTATAGAGTCGCATTAATTTCAAAAGTAAATTCAACACTAACCGTAACGGGTGGTACCGTAAATAAAGTAATAGATTTATTACAAGATTATTATGGTACAATCAAATTAATTGATACTGTTGATTTTACCGCAACACTAATGAATATAGTTTCAGGTGCGATTAGTATTAAGGCGAATTTAGGTAGCGAAGAAATTACAGAGCAATCAAAATTTTTAATCTTTATTCAAAGGATATTAGGTCTTTGTTTTGATTCAAGAAGAGAAATTGATGTTAGTGGGATTTCAAAAATTGCGGAGTTAGATGGTGTTGATGAAACATTTTTTGAGGCAACTGAAGTTGATTTAAGAAATATCGATATAAGAATAAATAACATTCAAAATGGTATTATAGAACTTGTTGATTGTAATAATGTACAAGTACCTGTTGATTATGAAACAATAATTGATGAATTAATTGGATTTCGAGATAAAGAAGATTTGTCAACTGAAGACCAAGTTCAAAACATTATTGACATTACCAACACATTAATTGAAAATCCTGATTGGAAAGTTTTTTTACCAACTTCTTTTGATGGTCAAATTTTAAACCAAGAATTTATCAGACAAATTCCATTGGCAGTTGCGGGTTCAATCCTAAGTCCAAAAGTTTTATTTCCAATTTTTGTTTTATTACAAGTACTGGAAAGTGAGGGTACAAATGTTTATAATCAAGCAATTACATCCGCAAACACATATACCCAAAGTGCAAACACAATTAACGGTAGTGTTAATAATATCATCAATAATCAAGTTGATTTTGCCAAAACATTTAAAACTTTCAATATTCAAGTCACATCAAGAGTTGGTTCAATTTTTATAGAACAACTTTTTCAAATATTAAAAAAAGATTTAATTAATCTTTTAAAACCTGTTATCACAGATATTGCAAAAGGAAGATTAGAGAAAAAATATTTAACAATTCAAAGATTAGTTAATATTGCATTAATTCTTCAACAAGTTGCAAAGGGTGTTGATGATTATAGAAAATGTAAATCTTTAGTCGACGAGATTTTAAAAATACTAAATTTAATAAGTGGTTTGGCACCTGTAGGTTCAAAAATACCAAATGCTTTATTATTATTAACTGAATTTTTACCAGGAACATCACCTGAAAGGTCGACTATTAATACGATAGAAGAATTACAAAAACTTGCAATACCAACAGGTCCTTTACCCGATGGTTCTCCAAATTTGATGTTATTATTTAATTTAGCTTCAAATAAAGGGGTGGATAAAGAACAAGCCGAAAATGGAACCACAGATTCGTTCGCATTAACGGCTGATGGGATACCCGTTAGAATCTGGTTAAAAACAAAATAATATGAAAAAAAAAGAATTTGAAAATATTGTAAATTTACAAAGTGATTTGAAAGAACAACCTAACTCGAAATTAATTGAGGTTATGGATATTCTATCAACAGAGTTTGATTTAACTAAAGAAAATATAATTAATCTAACAATATATTTGGATAAACTTGAAGAACTATATAATAATACTCTTAAAGAATTTCAATCTAGAAAATAATGGATGACAATACAATATTTTTTCAAGTACAAGTAATGAGTAATCAGGACCCAATGATGTTGGGTAGGATTAGAGCAAAACTTTTAATTGATAACTATGCCGACATAGTTAAATCAATTACTGACCCGCCATGGAATGAGGAAAAAGATATTTGGACAATACGAGACCCTTTTGTATTTAGTCCTCTTATGCCATATTTTATGTATCAAGTACCAAAGAAAGATGAAATGGCTCAAGTACTTTATGTAAATAAAGAGTTTAAATACCAAAACCAATATTACATTCAAAATACATTTTCAAGTCCAACAACAACAAATTTTGAATACTATGTTGGTGGTAATAAATTTACAGGTACAGGTACACAATTAAAAAATCCAAAACCTTTAAAAAACCAAGATGGTACTTATACTGACCAATCGGTTCATAAGGGGGTATTTCCCGAGCCAGGTGATAACGCTATTTTAGGTAGAGGAAGTGCGGATGTTGTTGCCAAACAAGATACAATATTAATTAGGGCGGGTAAATTTAAAGGTGCGGAATTAATACCAAACGTACCCCCTGTTGCAAATCAACAAAGAGGGTTTTTACAACTTTCAAGATTTAACCAATCTAAAATACAATTACCAAATAAGATTATAACAGAAGCGAATGAAACCGTAGTTCAGGTTAAATATTTAATTGAATGGGTTATCACAAACCCTGAGAATACTCAAGATAATTTTACGGGTTCTGTTTATCTTTACCAATTAAAACCTGACTTGTCTACAAACTCTACGAATTTAACAATTGGTACGGTTGTTAAGGAATCTTTAAAATCTTTGGTTGTTGAAGAAAAATTTTCACAATTAACAAAAGAAGAAACTATTACATTTATAAATGATTTTATCAAGACATGTAATACCAAAACAACAACAATTTCAGGTAAAACATTATTTACAAGCGAACTTAATAAATTTCCTATATTTTATAGACCAAATAATATAACTTATTCATTTATAACACCATCATCAACAACTCAAACAGGAACAACTGCCGCAGATGCATTTAAAAATGTTTCTGAGATATACAATAAAATTAAATTACGTCAAGCTCTCAAACAAGGTGGTTATGGTTTAATTTATGCAAAAAACAAAGTTGGGAAACCAATGAATTTTAAAACAACTGTTGTACCTCAAGAAGCCTACAAGTCAATTCAAACTACGTATGGTTCACTTGGGGCAGATACATTATACTTGTTATCTCATACGTCGGCAATTCCAGGTAAAGGTAAAATTAATTTTGATGACACATTATATGGAATTTCATTAGACCAATTTGTTGATGAAATCTTACCAAAAACTTCAAGTTTAGTTAGGGGTGAAGAACTTTTAGAATTACTTAACTTGATTGTTAGGTTCTTAATTACCCATACTCACGCATACCCTGGATTACCTCCAGTTCCAGTAACTCAAGACGGTTCAAACGTTACAGATATATTAACGGAGATGCAAAACGCCTACACAAAAATTCTTAATGAGAATATTCGACTTAATTGATATTTATATTAAAAGTATAAATGTCAATTTTAAGGTCGTACATAGATAAGAACAATACCATCACCTCAAATTCATATGTTAATACGGGTAGAAACCCTATTGTTGAATTGAATTTCGGTGCGTCAGATTACATAATCCCAAATTATGGTTACACTCGTTTCCTATTTGATTTGGATTTAGATTTGTTAATAGAAAACATTGCAACAGGTGTTGTTTCTACAGGATGTACAACAGGTATGACTCACGTTCTTCAAATGACAAACACCTCATCATTTGATAATGAATTATTAAACACATTCATGTCAAACGAAAGAAGAAGAGCAACCTCATTTGATTTAATTTTATTTAGAATTCCAAAAACTTCAGGTTCAACAGGAAATCCTCAAACATGGGATGAAGGAGTTGGATATGATTATAACGATTTTAATCTAACAAAAAATAGTGCCAACGGAGGTTCAACACCTCTTACATATGTCGATAGTCGTGCGTACTCGACTCGACCATCAAATTGGTATCAAACTACCACTATTAACAATTGGTCTCAACCAGGGGTTTATAATAACAAGAATGAAGGTACCGTAAATTTCTCAGGTTTAACTATTGTTGCAAGACAACACTTTGAACTTGGTAATGAAGATTTATTGATGGATATGACAAATGAAATTAATGGTGTGTTAAATGGTACAATAACAGGAGTTACTGGATGGGGAGTTGCTTACTTACCACAAATTGAAAACATTACAGGTTTAACCGACAGTTATAGTGTGGCGTTCTTTTCAAGACAAACCCAAACATTTTATCAACCATTCCTTCAGACAACATACGACGATTTAATTAAAGACGACCGTAACTTATTCTTAAAAAACCAAACAAATAAGTTGTATTTATACATTTATCAAAATGGTGATTTCGCCAATTTAGATTCTGACCCTGTTGTTAGAATTGAGGACCGAAATGGTGATGCCGTTCCTGGTATGGCAACTTTATCAACTTGTTTAAGAACAAGGGGAGTTTATGAAGTAATTGTTCCAAACGGATTTACAGGAGCAACTCCTTGTATGTTTTATGATATATGGTCAGGATTGACAATTAATGGACAAGCATTACCAAACGTAACAAATCAATTTATATTACAACAATATACATCAGGAATACAAATTGGTTCAACATCTAAGGAACCAAGTAAATTTGGATTTGAGTTCTATGGTATATTACAAAACGAACAAATCCTTAACACCGATATTAGAAAGGTTGGGGTTACAATTAAAAGGGCCTATACAGGTCAAGCACCATTAGAGAATGTTTCGGCATACTATAGAATATACGTTAGAGAAGGTACAACTGAGGTATTGGTTCAAGATTGGACACCAATAAACAGAACTCCAAACGAATATTACTTCATGTTTGATACAAGAGATAAAATACCTAATCAATATTATGTTGATATTCAAGTGAACACTTCAGGTGAGAAAGATACTTATAAGAAAGAATTAACATTCAACATAGTTAATTACAAAACAAATAATACATCATTTAGACAATAATATGAAAACAGTAAAATTAACCGAATCAGACTTAAACAGAATTGTTAAAAAAGTTATTAACGAAAATACAACTAACCCAAATTACGCTAATCTTGCAAATATGTTGGAAAAGGCGATGAAAGGTGGAGGTACGGATTTAGATAGTATTAAACTTGTTTTTGACCAAATTAATAATAAACAAGATTATTTAAATCTAAAAAAATCTTTTGGTGTAAGAGGAGGACAAGATTTAGAAACTTGGATTGGTCAAGATATTTGGTCAGGTCGTGATTGGGATACATACGTTAAACCATTTTATGAAAAGATTGGAATTAAAATTTCGCCAGTAAACTCCGAATTACAAAAAGTTTCGGATAAAGTTAGTAGTATGTTTAATGAATCAGATTTAAACAGAATTGTTAAAAAAGTTCTTACCGAACAAGAAGAAGCAAATTATATGTTCTTTTCCAATTTAAAACAAATGAAAAGACAATTAGAAATGATGATGGAAATGGACCCTTCACAAGTAGACCATATCCTTCAAAATGGTCATGATTGGGCTGACGACCATATATCTGAAGCTAAAACAAATATTGACCAAGTTTTTGATTTTTTAAAAAATGAATTTGATAAAGAATCACAATATG
>Ga0209500_10002054_pt1 | contig 14671 bp, 5 predicted proteins | sample S_140212_EF_Meta_FD_187323 | JGI IMG/M metagenome (GOLD analysis project Ga0209500, IMG submission 187323) | Freshwater microbial communities from Lake Simoncouche, Canada to study carbon cycling - S_140212_EF_MetaG (SPAdes) (version 2) | ecosystem: Environmental > Aquatic > Freshwater > Lake ... | reverse complement strand
GTTACTTCTTGCAGTGGTGGGGTTGCTTTCGTTTGAATGGCTAACTCGCAAACTGTTGCGCATAGCTTGATTTTTACACGGAGTTAAAGTTTCAATGGCTGATCAATCGCCGCATCTGAACCAGCAACCTGCCCTTTCGGGCCCGCTTGTGTTTCTACGCGGTCGCATTCGCCAATATGTCATCATCGAAGCCTTGCTTGGCATCATCATCTTTGCATCGGCTTGGATGTGGCTTGATCTTTTCGTTGATTACGGTTCCTACAGGCTTTTCGGAATCGACTGGGTTCAATCCCTACCCCGCTTCATTCGTATCTTTCTGCTTGGCATTCTAACGCTTGGCGTGATTGTTCTTACCGCAACCCGCATCGCTCTTAGGTTGAACAAAGATTTCCGGGATGATGCATTGGCATTGGTGCTGGAAAACAAATTCCCCGAGCGGCTGAATGATCGCTTGATCACTGCGATCGAATTAAGTTCCCCCAAGATTTTAAAGGAAAGAGGCGCATCGCCTCAAATGCTTCAACAGATGCTTCTTGAAACTGAAGAACGCATGAAGGGCCTTCCTGTAGATGAAGTCTTCGATTGGAAAAGACTTAAAAACATGGGTTATAAGGCGCTGGCTCTTACCCTTGGGATGTATTTGTTTGCGCTGGTGTTATCCATTGCAGGTGCGGGGATACCAAACATTGGGGCAGATGAAATTACCCTTTCCAGCACTCAATCGCTTCATGAAGTGTTGCTTACCTGGGTGGATCGAAATGTTGTATTAAAGAAGGTCATTTGGCCCCGACATACTTATCTTGAGTTTGTGGGATTTCCTGAATCAGGGCAGGTTCGGGTTGGTCGGGATGCACCCCCTTTTCCTGTTAAAGTCCGGGCTGTCAAATACCTTGTAGCAGGCCGACCTTCTGAAAAAGCAGTATCTAATTTCCGAGCCTACCTTGCACTTAAAAATATTGATCAAGCACCCGCTATGATTCGTTTTGATCGCAGACCCATAGAAGGCTGGCGCGCACTTTCCTTCTTTGATCTTGAAGACTGGATCTCCGTAAAAATTCCTACCTTTGATTCTCTTCCACCAGAACTTAAACCTGCAAGGCCTGAAGATCCACTCTCCTTCGATGAGATCGAGCATTTTCTTGAAAAACAATCCAGCGATGCAAGTTCCGAGGTGATTGATTCTTTGAAAGCCTGCCATGATGCTCTCAAACAATTGGGTAGCAATGCAGTTTATCGAAGGAAATTTAGAGTGATGGCTGTCCCCGAAAATGTCGTTCTTCGATCTTGGGGCAACTCTTCCAACAACACCATGACCCTGCAACGGGGCGCCAGCAATGAATACAGCGGCCAAATTGCAGACCTGCGTGAAACCATTGATTTTACCGCACAAGCACTTGATTACCGTACCGCAAATAAACGCCTGGTTCTTGTACCACCACCGATGCTTCTTAAACTGATGGTGGAAGAAAGTCACCCCGCTTATCTTTATTATCGTTCCGCTGTTGTTGAAAATGCTTCTGGGCTCAAAGGTTTGAAACAACGATTTGATGCACAAGATATGTTGCAATCTGGTTCTGATATAAGCAGAGTTACCGTGCCTGAAGGCACAAGCCTTGTGGTTACCGGGGAAGCAGACGCCGACCTCGCCTCGGTTCGGGCGGTGAATAAGGCAGGGGTAAAGATTGATGCGATCAACCCCAAATTAATTGACAAACGAACTTTTACTTTCACCACAGAAAACCTTAAGGAAGAGCTTAGCTTCTTCGTTGAATACGAAGATCAGGAAGGGGTGCTTGGTCGTAGGGGCATGCTTTTAAAACCCAATACTGATGAAGCCCCTAATGCAGATTTCGAACCTGATGCCCTGCGCAGAACCAAGGATGGATTCATGGTTACTCCCATCGCCCGCCTGCCTTTTCGTGGCAACGCCAACGATGCACATGGCTTAGGCGATATCCGTTACGCACTCACTGTAAAAAAGGTTGAGTCTGAAAACCTGAATGTGAAGGATCTGTTTCTGCTTTCTGCAATTCCACAAATGATTGGAACGCATGGCGCAGTGCTTAACGGCGTTACTTTCCTTGGTGCGGTAATGCCTTCGGGTAAGAAAACAGAGACCAAGGAATCAGAAAAAGAAGTAAAGCGATTCTCCCTTCCTTCGTTTCAAAAACTGCTGGAGTCCACTCCCGGGGAAATCAAAACACTTGCGGTAATTAAAGAAGAGCTTTCTAAATCTAAAAAACTATCTGAGCGCAAACAAACAGTTCGCTCTTTCCAGATTCAACCCGATACCTTTGAAAAAATCGATGAAGAAGTGCAAAGCGATTTTGCCTTGGGAAAATTAGGCCTTGCAGTTCCAGGCGGCAGTAACGCATACCAACCCAGATACCGCATGGAGTTCTGGCTCGAAGCTCTTGATCATGATGTAGAAACTGGCCCGCATTTGGTTACAAGCAAAGAACGCTATATGTTTTTCATCGTCTCGGAAAATGATTTGCTTGCAGAAATCGCCCGTGAAGAAGAAAAACACAAGCTTGCATTGGAACAGGCTAAGGGGCATTTACTTGAATCCGAATCTAGGCTCGGTTTATCCAGCCTTGATCTTTCAGCAGCGAATGTAAAAGTTGAACAACTTGGCCCAATGGTTGCCCGTTGTGATGAAATAGATCGTAATTTGGAAACCCGATTGGCCAACACCAATGAGATTTTAGAAGCTTACACCCGTATTCTGAGGGAATTTAAACTTAACCGGGTTGATGCAGAACGATACAAACGGGTTCAAGATACCATTCACGAACCCTTGCGAAAAATCACCCTCGTCGAATTTCCTGCAACAACCCGTGCGATTGATTCCTTCCGCAAGGCGCTTGATAACTCCTCACTTACCTTGGATAAACGAGTTGAGGCTTCACGAATTGCCTTGGCAGAATCCCGTTCCCAGTTCAAGAAACTTTTGCAGGCAATTGATGAAGTCCTTGCAGCAATGGGTACCCTTACTGATATCAACAAACTAGTAGCAATGCTCCGAACCATTGAAGAAGAAGAACGCAAGCAATTCGATCTGGTGCAGAAAATTCACGAAGAATTAGTGCGAAAAACACTTGAAGACGCACTCAACCCCGGCAAATAAGCTTTTTTCGATACATGCATTTCTTTAGGAAAAATCGTCCCATTTGGCAAATATGTGAAGAATTAGTGAATGTTTGTCTGAATGCTTTTATTTTCCCCATCTTGACGCTATATATAATTAGAAGATTCGATCCTTTTATATTAGAGGATTAGTTTGATTTTTAAACCGGCCATTATTAAAACTTTTTTATGGGAATATGCGATGAACATCAAGAAGAAAAAGAACAGTTTTTTTAAGCCTTACTTATTGAATTTGGAAAATAGGATTACACCCTCTGCTTATGTTGAACCTAATGTAATTATTGCGAATCCCACCACTCGGGTTTTGGATATTACTTATGAGGCTCATCAATCCACCCAACCTTTGGAATTTTTGGTTGGGGGTGTTCCTACCAGTTTTCCAACTACTGGTTTTTTAACTTATGCCTGGACAATTAATGATGGCTTAAATACGGTTAATGGGGTTGCTAATTCCGCAACCACGGGAGATTCCTACACGGGGCCAACCCTGAAAGTCAATCGTGGCGATACCCTTAGAATTACTCTTTTAAACGATTTAATGGATCTTGGAAATCTTGGTATTACCTCCGTTGTCGATGGTTCTACTGTTACTGAAATGCCCCTTAATAATCATGTGCATGGGCATCATCTTTCCCCCAACTACAGTTCCGATAATGTTCTGTTAACCATGCCTGCTGGCAAAGGGTTTGTCTACGAATATAAGATTAGCGATACCCAACCCGATGGCCTTTATTGGATTCATCCTCACAACCATATTTATTCCACCCAGCAAGTTTACCGCGGTTTATCCAGCATGTTAATTGTTGGTCAACCCGACAGTAGCATTGCCGAAATAGCTACCCTTCCCGAAAGGACGATGTCGCTCCAATATCAATATTTGACAAACCCAGGCACAGCGAATCAGGCTTTGGCACAATTTACTGGCATTGGCGCGGCTCCAGGACAACAGCTCACCATCAATGGGAAGGTAAACTCAACTATTACGGTTAATCCAGGGCAAACCGAAGTTTGGAACATTGCCAACATGACTGCTCAGGCTAATATCAACTTCACTCTGAAAAATAGTAGTACCAACACCAGTCTGCCTATAGTCATCGTTGCTCAGGATGGTATTGCTTATAGTACCCCCGTTACCATCCCCGCTGGGCAAATTTTGAACTTGGGTACCGGTGGCCGTTATTCAATCCTAGTTACTGCATCCACCACTGCAACCCAAAATGTTCAATTGAATTTTAACAACAATGGTAAAGGCGGCACATTTAATGTGAACATGAAATCCGCTGGCACACTTGTTGCTCCTTTCGCAACCCCAACAACATTAACCACGACCGGTTATGCTCCCTTTGTGGATTTATCCACTGCAACGGTTGCAGAAAATCGCACGGTGACATTTTCTATAGATCCAATTTCTGCTGGGCAAAATGCTGAATATCAAATAAATGCTGAGACATTCCCCAATCCTATAATATTTCAGCCTAGGCTAAATACCGTTGAAGAATGGGTGCTGATCAACAACTCTGATATTCCTCACCCATTTCATCTCCATGTCAACGATGTTCAAGTCATGTCCGCGTTTTCTCCAGCCAATCCCTTTTTGAATGTTGGCAGACCCCAGCAATGGTATCAAGATGTGGTCGTTGTTCCCCCTGCGCTAACTGTTCCTGGAACTAATGAATTAATAACCCCCGGCAGGGTTACAATACGCACCAAATCCCTTGATTACACGGGGGCTTTTGTCTACCACTGCCATATTCTTCCCCATGAAGATCGCGGCATGATGGCCTTGGTCACAATTCAGCCCGAAACGCCGATTTATGCAACCGGCGCTGGCGCTGGCGGTGGCCCCGCTGTCAATATTTACAGCGGCCTTGATAATAGCTTAATCACTAGCTTCTTTGCTTTTGAAGAAGATTTCACTGGCGGTGTTCAAACCGCAGTGGCAGATGTTAATAACGATGGCATCTCTGATGTTATTGTTGGCGCAGGGGCAGGCGGTGGGCCAAGAGTTATTGTTTATGATGGCTCTACCAATTTTACCACCCAACTTTTTGACTTCTTCGCTTTCAGCACCGAATTTTCCGGTGGGGTGGATGTTGCAGCCGGCGATTTCAACGCGGATGGCTTTGCGGATATCGTTGTTGGTGCAGGCCCAGGCGGTGGTCCTCAAGTTAGTATCTTTGATGGTCAAACCGGAAATGTTCTTACCCAGTTCTTTGCCTATGATCAGTCCTTCCGTGGCGGGGTTACCGTTGCGGTAGGCGATGTTGACGGGTCTTCATTTAATTCTGTTATCACCGGTGCAGGCGCTGGCGGTGGATCGCATGTTAAGTCATTCAGAAATTCAAGGTTCTTTGATATGGATGACACCCCAATCCTTCCCGGTAATCAATCCATTACCATGAACCAAACGGGCGAATTCATGGCTTACGAAACGGCTTATACCGGAGGCGTTCAGGTTGCTGTAGGCCTTAATTCAGGATCTTCACAAGGTGGCTTCTACAGGATTCTTACTGGCACCCTCACAGGTGGACCTGAGGTCACCGTTTGGGAAGCCATGGAAACCCATGACACTATGATGGATACCCCAGAATTATCTTTCGAGAAGGTTGCCGACTTCTTCGCTTTCGATTCCACCCAGACCACTGGCGTTCGAGTTGGTTCAGTTGCTGTTAGCAATGGATCCGATTTCCTTGCTTCTACTGGTTCCGGAATTTCTACCGTGGTAAGGCGCTATTCGCTTTTGCCAGGAGCTAGCCAGCCCACCTTGGAAGAAGAATTTTCTCCTTTTACTGATGGCTTTGATGGCGGAGCTAATCTTGGTGGTACTTACTAACCCAACAGTAAGAGCATTTTGTTAACAAAACTCTGGCCTCTGAACACCATGTTGTTCAGGGGCCTTTTTTTTGGCTAAATTGCAGCATTTCATCCCATCAAACTAGGTAATTAGCCCTTATGTTAAGCTAAAACCCTTAAAATCAAGCATTACGAATGTGGAAATATTGAAAATATTTGGTATTTTGAGAGTTTTAAGAAATATGAATAATTGCAACTTAAAGTTTGCATTGTTCCCATTTTAACATTAAGATCTACTCTAAGTTTTTTCTCTCCAATGTGTGAATGTTTTTATTTATTTTCTTTAAAGGGATGTTTTGTCATGAATATAAAGAAGAAAAAGAATAGTTTTTTCAGGCCGTCTTTGTTTCAATTGGAAGATAGACTTACCCCCTCGGCTTATGTTGAACCCAATCGTATTACTTCAAATCCTGCCACTCATGTTTTGGATATTACTTTAACAGCCCATGCATCTACACAGAATTTGGAAGTCTTCAATACACCTCTTAAAAAAAATGATCCTAGAACTGCGCCTCTCTCTGTTATGACAAAAGCAGTAGATGGTTTTTTAACCTATTCATATACAATTACTGACGGTTCGATGAGTGTTTATAATTCAACAACTTCAAAGTATGACCCTTCTGTGCTTACAACTGGGGATTCCTACCCAGGGCCAACCTTGAAAGTTAATCGTGGCGATACTCTTAAAATTACTTTATTGAATAATTTAAAATTTACTGATGATTTTATTTCAAACAATAGTTTTGTTATAACCTCTGTTGCAGATGGCACCACTATTAAAGAAATGCCTCTTAATAATCATACCCATGGGCTTCATGTTTCGCCCACAGGAAGTTCCGATAATGTTCTTTTAACCATACCTGCTAGCCAAGGTTTTGTTTACGAATATAAAATCCCACAAAACCAACCAGATGGTCTTTATTGGATGCATCCACACAATCATGAATATTCTAATACAGAAGTTTATCGTGGTTTATCTAACATGCTGATTATTGGTGAATCAGATAGTAGCATTAGGGAATTAGCCAACATTCCCGAAAGGACGATGTCGCTTCAGTACCAGTTCTTGAACGTAAACTCAACAACTAACCCGCTTACGTATAAGCTTGACAGTAACAACCGCCCTTCGTTAGCAGATTACACAGGTCAAGGTGATCCAGGCCAACAACTCACCATAAATGGCTTGCTAAATCCAACCATCACGGTTCAACCCGGGCAAACCGAGGTTTGGACCATTGCCAACATGACTCCGCAAGCGAATATGAATTTCACCTTGGGGAATAATGTCACCTATAATGTTGGCTCCTTAACTAATGGAAAGCCGTCTGATAATAATACTGACCCAATTACCCCATCTGGTAACCAGCCTATAATCGTGGTTGCACAAGATGGTATTGCCTATAGCACACCTAAAATGATCCCTGCAGGGCAATTCTTGAACTTACCTGCAGGGGGCCGTGTCTCCATTCTAGTTACTGCACCTCCAAGTGGGTCATTACAATTAAATTATAATAATTATGCTAGCGGTAGTGGGGGGCAAAGAATTGGAGGGTCAGATAGTGGTATGGATAAAAATTGGTTTAATATTACGATGGCAACTTCTGGCGCCCCTGTTTCTTCTCTGACAACACCAACAACATTAACGACGACTGGCTACAATGTATTTCAAAACCCATTATTATCAACCATCCCGGCAACAGACATTGCAGCAAAACGCGAAGTGACATTTTCCATTGTTAAGGATCCTTCTGGTATTGGCAACAGAAGTGTCTTTGAAATCAATGGTAAATTATTTCCCAATCCGGAAATATTTCAACCTAGGCTAAATACAGTTGAAGAATGGACGTTGATTAATACTTCCGAAGTCCCACATCCATTTCATTACCATGTCAACGATGTTCAAGTCATGTCTGTGACTGTGCCTAATTATAAAAAAAACGTAGGACTTTACAGTGTTGCCGGGCCTCAACCATGGTATCAGGATGTGGTAAATATTCCAGCTGCCGCGACTGACAATAATGGGAATTTCATTCTTGATGCAGCCGGCAATATAATTCCTGGTAAAGTGGTAATTCGAATCAAAAACATTGATTACACCGGGGCTTTTGTCTACCATTGTCATATTCTTCCCCATGAAGATCGAGGCATGATGGCCTTGAATACCGTCCAGCCCGAAATTCCGATTTATGTGACTGGCGCAGGCGCAGGCGGCGGCCCCGCTGTGTCCGTTTACAACAGTCTTAATAACAACGTACTCAATACCTTCTTTGCCTTTGAACAAGGTTTCACTGGCGGAGTTAAAACCGCAGTGGCCGATGTTAATAACGATGGAATTTCCGATCTTATTGTTGGCGCAGGCCCTGGCGGCGGCCCAAGAGTTATTGTTTATAATGGCGCTACTAATTTCACCACTCAACTGTTTGACTTCTTTGCATTCAGCAGTGCATTCTCCGGTGGGGTAAGTGTTGCAGGTGGCGATTTTAACGCGGATGGTTTTGCGGACATTGTTGTTGGCGCTGGCCCTGGCGGTGGCCCTGAAGTCCGCATCTTCGATGGCCAAACCGGAAATGTTCTTACCCAGTTCTTTGCCTATGGTGAAAATTTCCGTGGCGGGGTTACCGTTGCGGTAGGCGATATTGATGGCTCTTCATTTAATTCTGTTATCACCGGTGCAGGCGCAGGCGGTGGAGCGCATGTTAAAACATTCAGAAATTCAAGGTTTTTCATGATTGGTGATACACCAATTCGTCCTGGAAATCAATCCATTAATATGAACCCCGATAACCCAACCGGACAATTCATGGCTTACGATGTAACATTCACCGGAGGCGTTCAGGTTGCTGTTGGCCTTAATTCAGGATCTTCACAAGGCGGCTTCTACAGGATTCTTACTGGCACCCTCACCGGCGGGCCTGAAGTTACCATCTGGGAATCTATGGGCAGCCACGACATCACCATGGCTACGCCAGAAGTCATGTTTGAGAAGGTTGCTGACTTCTTCGCTTTCGATTCCACCCAGACCACTGGTGTTCGGGTCGGCTCAGTTGCTGTTAGCACTGGCTCCGATTTCCTTGCTGCTACTGGTTCAGGAACTTCCACCGTGGTAAAGCGCTTTTCTTTTCTCCCTGGAGCCACCCAGCCCACCTTGGAAGAAGAATTTTCTCCTTACTCTTCTCTCTTTGATGGCGGAGCCAACCTTGGCGGTACTTACTAACCAAATAGTAAATGTATCTTGTTAACTAAAAATCTGGCCTCTGAACACAATGTTGTTCAGGGGCCTTTTTTTTGGCTAAAACGCCCCATTTGATCCCATCAACTTAGGTAATTAGCCCTTTTATTAAGCTAAAACCATTAAAATTAAGCACATCAATACAGCAATAATAAAAAGCTTAGGAATATTGAGGCTTTGCAACTGTTTACCTGAATCATGCAATGATTGGTGCAGGCAAGGCTGCGATTTCGGCCTAACCGATGTGCATGGGGAAGTAGTCAGAGAGATTCTTGCATGAAACTTCACAAAAATATTGAAACATTTGCTTATTATTATCAGTTAATATGTTTATAACTTGTAGTTAGAATGCTAAAAATTCTTGCAAGTAAAACATCGGATGCATTTAATTTAAAATCTGTTGTTTGCTCAAAAAGTCCAAAGGCAAAATTAATGACAAATGAAGAACGGTCCACCATTTCCAACATGGCAATAGCTGAACAAGAAAATATCACTAAAACCGTTGAATATGAAATTCTTAAAGTCGAAAAACTACGAGCTTTAATTTTCGCTATTGTACTTGGATCCTTCGCAATTATTATAACCATAGCTTCAATTTTAAATATTGCCAATGCTTCATTTTATGACAAATTTCCTATACCTCAGATCGTCCTAGAGCCAGTGGTTATTGGATTTGCCTTATTTGAATTGCTTATTTGGTACATCCTTAAGTACTGCTTGGATACAGGCAAAAGCGTTCCTGCAATATGTCACTATATTGTTGCCCTCGTAGAAATCAGTTTACCAACAATGCTAATTTTAATCTTTAGCCATGCATTACATGTTTATGCGCTATTCCTTCCCGCAGTTTTTATGTATTTTTTAATTATTGCACTTTCCGGACTAAGGCTAAATTTTTACATTTGTATTTTTACAGGTGCAGTTGCTGCAATCGAATATGTTTTGCTTGCGTTGTACATTATTAATACAACAGAATTTCCAGTCGAATTTCATGAGATGGGACCAACTTATAAGATTCTAGCGCATCTATTAAAAGGTTTAATGCTCTTAGCATCTGGAATAATCACAGGGATTATTACCAACAAATTAAAAAATGGGTTTCTAAAATCTTTTCAATCGATAAACGAGAAAAACCACATTATGAGCATGTTTGGCCAACATGTTTCCCCTGCAGTCATGGAAAAACTCCTCCTTCAAAAGAATTCAACAGAAGGGGAAGTTCAAAATGTTTGCGTGATGTTTCTGGACATCCGAAACTTTACTACATTTTCAGAAAGCCGGACTCCGCAGGAAGTTGTCGCCTATCTCAACTCCCTGTTTGATTTCATGATAAATATTGTGAATCGTAACCATGGAATCATCAATAAATTCCTAGGTGATGGATTTATGGCTGTGTTTGGAGCACCGTTTTCTGATGGTTTCGACAGTCGTAATGCCGTTAAAGCTTCGAAAGAAATCCTACAAAAGCTTAAAGAAGAAATTGAAGCTGGGAACATTCTTCCCACGACAGTTGGCATAGGCCTGCACACTGGCAATGCGGTGACGGGTAATATTGGATCAATCCAAAGAAAAGAATACACCATTATCGGCGATGTCGTAAACCTTGCCTCTAGAATAGAATCTCTTAATAAGCAGTTTAATTCGCAATTTTTGATTTCTAATACGGTAAAGGAAGCCATTGGTGATGCAGGAAATGATGCGGTCAGCCTTGGGGAAGTAATTGTAAAAGGCCGTGCTAAACCTGTTGAAATTTTTAAACTCGCTTGATAGCGGTTACACGCACCTAAAATCTTCTTGCAAGTTATAAAAAGAGGTCAGGTTTCTTTTTTGGCAGTATTGCTAAACAAAAAACAGGTGGGGATCTTAGGTTTTCGCAATTGAAGGCGTAATACAGTCTGCCTGCTTTATCTGCGTATGGCGGTAAGCGCTGGAAAAAAGAGACCTGACCCTTTTTGTTTTTCTAAAATACCTCATTTGATCTAATTAACTTAGGTAATAAGCCCTTTTGTTAACCTAATACCCTTAAAATCAAGCATTACAAAAAGAACGAGGAAAGGATAGGGGCATTGGGGGTTTTAAGAAAAATAGAATATTTTGCCACCCAAACCTTGCAATCTTTTTATATTAACATAAGTTGCTTGGTAGTTGTATATAAAATATACGATGAGTCTTTTACTCTATTTTTTAGAATTTTTCGCTTTTTTCATATAGGGATACTTGCATCATGAATCTTAAGAAAAAAAAGAACCGTTTTTTCAAGCCTTCCTTGTTTCTATTAGAAGATAGGATTACCCCCTCGGCTTATGTTGAACCCAATGTAATTATTGCGAATCCCACCACTCATGTTTTAGATGTTACTTATTCCGCTCATCAATCCAGCCAACCTTTAGAATCTTTGGTTGGTGGTGTACCTACCAGTTTTTTAACACCCGGTTTTTTAACTTATGCATGGGAAATCAATGAGGGCTCTAATACGGTTAATGGGATTGCTAATTCCGCAACCACGGGGGATTCCTACACCGGGCCAACCCTGAAAGTCAATCGCGGTGACACCCTTAGAATTACCCTTTTAAACAAATTGGATAATCTTGGAAATCTTAATATTGCCTCCGTTGAGGATCCTACTACTGTTATTACTGAAATGCCTCTTAATAATCATGTGCATGGGTTACATATTTCCCCCAATGGTAGTTCCGATAATGTTATTTTAACCATGCCTGCAGGCCAGGGGTTTGTTTACGAATATAAGATTGCGGATACCCAACCCGATGGCCTTTATTGGATCCATCCTCACAATCATTTATATTCCACCGATGAAGTTTACCGTGGTTTATCCAGCATGCTAATTGTTGGTCAACCCGACAGTAGCATTGCGGAATTAGCTGCTCTCCCCGAAAGGACGATGTCGCTTCAGTATCAGAATTTGGCAAATCAAGGAACAGCTAATCAAAGTTTGGTAGCTATCGCACAAGGGTCACAACAACTCACTATTAATGGGAAGCTAAATCCAACCATCACGGTTAACCCCGGGCAAACCGAAGTATGGAATATTGCCAACATGACTGCCCAAGTTAATGCCAACTTCACCTTAAAAAATAGCACCACCGGCACCAACCTGCCCATTGTCGTGGTGGCCCAGGATGGTGTAGCTCTTAGAGTCCCTTTAACCATCGCCGCAGGAACATTCTTGAACTTGGGTACCGGTGGACGTTATTCAATTCTGGTAACTGCACCTTCAGTGGGGCAAAATGTTCAATTGATTTTTAACAATTATGCTAATGGAGGTACTGGCACACAAAAAATCCCTGGTACTTATAGTGTAAACATGCTTTCTGCTGGCGCCTCAGTTTCCTCCCTGTCAACCCCAACAACATTAACCACCACGGGCTACCAAGCCTTTGTGGATTTATCCACAGTTCCTGCAGCGGACATTGCTGAAAACCGCACGGTGATATTCTCTATTGATCCATCTGGTGCAAGTACAAGTCAATTTCAAATAAATGGGGAAGTCTTTCCCAATCCGGAAATATTCATGCCAAGGCTGAATACCGTGGAAGAATGGACTTTGATTAATAATTCCAATATACCCCATCCATTCCATTACCATGTAAACGATGTTCAAGTCATGTCCGTGTTTTCTCCTAACGTTTTTCATAATACCGGTCTGCTGACTGTTACCGCCCCACAGCCATGGTATCAGGATGTGGTCAATGTGCCCGCTGCGCAACAAGATGCAAACGGCAATGTAATAGCTCCTGGTAGAGTGGTAATACGCACCAAGTCCCTGGATTTCACCGGGGCTTTTGTCTACCACTGCCATATTCTTCCCCATGAAGATCGCGGCATGATGGGCTTGAACACAATTCAACCTGAAACGCCGATTTATGCAACCGGCGCAGGCGAAGGGGGTGGCCCATCTGTCAATGTTTACAGCAGCCTTGATAACAGCGTACTCGCAAGCTTCTTTGCCTTTGAAGAAGACTTTAAAGGTGGTGTTCAAACCGCAGTGGCAGATGTTAATAACGATGGTATCTCTGATCTTATTGTTGGCGCAGGCGCAGGTGGCGGACCTAGAGTTCAAGTATTTAATGGTGCTACTAATTTCACCACTACTCTGTTTGACTTCTTCGCTTTCAGCACTGCTTTCAGTGGTGGGGTAAGTGTTGCAGGTGGCGATTTCAATGCTGATGGTTTTGCGGACATTGTTGTTGGTGCAGGCCCAGGCGGTGGCCCCCAAGTTAATATCTTTGATGGCCGAACCGGAAATGTTCTTACACAGTTCTTTGCCTATGATCAGTCCTTCCGTGGCGGGGTTACCGTCGCAGTAGGCGATATCGATGGCTCTTCATTTAATTCTGTTATCACCGGTGCAGGCGCAGGCGGTGGATCCCATGTTAAGTCATTCAGAAATTCAAGGTTCTTTGATATTGATGCTGCCCGCATCCTTCCCGGTAACCAATCCATTACCATGAACCAAACTGGCGAATTCATGGCTTATGAATCGGCTTATACCGGAGGCGTTCAGGTTGCTGTTGGCCTTAATTCAGGTTCCGAATATGGCGGCTTCTACAGGATTCTTACTGGAACCCTCACCGGTGGACCTGAAGTTACCATCTGGGAATCCATGGGCAGCCATGACATCACCATGGCTACGCCAGATATCATGTTTGAGAAGGTTACCGACTTCTTCGCTTTCGATTCCAACCAGACCACTGGAGTACGAGTTGGTTCGGTTGCTGTTAGTAATGGCTCCGATTTTCTTGCCGCCACCGGTTCCGGAACTTCTACCGTGGTAAGGCGCTTTTCTCTTCTGCCAGGAGCTAGCCAGCCCACATTGGAAGAAGAGTTCTCTCCTTTTACTGATGGCTTTGATGGCGGTGCCAATCTTGGTGGTACTTACTAACCCAACAGTAAGAGAATTTGGTTAACTAAACTCTAAACTCTGGCCTCTGAACACAATGTTGTTCAGGGGCCTTTTTTTTGGCTAAACCATTTCTGCTGAACTTTTTGTTTTTTATTGGAACAGCTTCAACCTTACCTTAATCTGTAAAGAGTTACTTTAATTAGTCAAAAAAATTGGATCAAAACATGCCTCTCCTTGGCGCACACATGTCAGTTGCTGGTGGCATTTACAAAGCTGCAGAAGAATCCGCTGCACACCAATGCCAGACCGTTCAGGTTTTTACCAAGAATGCCAGCCAGTGGAAGGGCAAACCCCTGACGCAAGAAGACATTGATAACTTTCGCAGGGCAGCAAAAAAAGCTGACCTTAAGCACAACCTCTCGCATAATTCCTACCTGATCAATCTGGCCTCGCCTGATGATGAGCTTTTTGCCAAATCGATTGAGGCTTTTGTGGATGAGATGGAGCGTGCAGAGCAATTGGAATTGGATTATCTGGTGGCTCACCCTGGGGCCCATGTAAAAACGGGTGAAGAA
>Ga0209500_10002052_pt1 | contig 14682 bp, 25 predicted proteins | sample S_140212_EF_Meta_FD_187323 | JGI IMG/M metagenome (GOLD analysis project Ga0209500, IMG submission 187323) | Freshwater microbial communities from Lake Simoncouche, Canada to study carbon cycling - S_140212_EF_MetaG (SPAdes) (version 2) | ecosystem: Environmental > Aquatic > Freshwater > Lake ... | reverse complement strand
TCCCGCAAAAACTGGTGGTGCTGGTACTGGCAATTTGAATGCTGCAAATACTACGCCACATCCAAAACCTGTAATTATTGACATTATAATGTCTTTCATTTTACATCTTCTTCTGGCAATAATGCCTTTAACTTTTCATACTCTTCTGTTATTTTTTTCATTGAGTAGTAGTTTGGTGCCATTGAGGATAGATCTCCATACTCTTTAAAGTAATTAATTTCTGGTGCTGTTTCACTGATAAAACTATTTAACCCAGCCTGAACATTTTCAATGTATTGGTAGGCCCAATCACGAGAATCAGAAAGAAATTTAATAAAGTTTTCCTTGTGTACGCTTTCATCAGACTTAAGTTTAGACTCTTCAATATCATTGATTAATTTTTCAAGAAGCATCATGTCAGTAAATATTTTTTGATACTGAGCACGAAGTTTATTAAAATTGTACGCAAGTGTACCATATGCAACTATTACAGAAAATAAACACGCCGATAAAATAATTAAACTAATGCTCATGATTCCAGCACCTCTCTTGTTACTAATACAATTGCACCATTTTGTTCAAGTGCACTCTTTACCAATGAAACATACTGAATTGCTTCTATCTTGTCATCATGAACCATATGAATAAAATCTTTTTCGTTTAGTTTAATAGTTAAAAAACTATCGTTATCAATAATGTTAACCCCAAAGTTTTTAGGTGTCCTAATTGAATGAACTGCTCTACGCATTTCTTCTGTATACATTAAACCTCTCCATCGTTTGTATAATTAAAAAGATCTTCAAGGCAGGTAAAGCCTACATCTTCATTTATATCAAGTGATTTTAAGAGAATAATCCAAGTTTCTTCAATATACCTTTTGGCAATTTCTGTTGGTGTGACTAATTCAGAATCAACCAGGAATGCAAGTGGAAGTCCCAAATCATTGTAAGATATAAAGTCTTCAAATGTTTTTTCTTCTTTATGGTTTATCCATAGTTCGGCAAGAATAGAACATGCATCTTCAAATGATGTTAGTTCACTTCCGTCGTCAGAGATTGCCATACCTCACCCCATTGCTCTTTGCTCTTGTGCTTATTAAACTCTCGTGAAATTTCTCCACCTTCTAAGTATACACCACCCCAAACACCCCATTCTTTACCAGATACTCCATTGGCAAAGCAGGTTTTTGCAACGGGACAAGAAGCACAAAAATTATCTATATTAGATCTTAGTTCAACATCATCTTCATATTTATCAAAATATAAATTTGTATCTAGTCCAAGACACTTAGCCTGATCTTTCCATAAATGCTGCTTCAAGGATTACTCCTTATACTTATTTGGAATATCCCAGCCGTTGCGATCAACTGTATAAACTTTATGTAAATACCACTCACCATTAACTCTGATTCCTACAGGAGATGTACGAGCAATGTCTGACCTCTTAAGATCAAGTACATTCCATCCATCCCAACGAAGATTACGATTCTTCTTAACGATTGATTCCATAACTTCCAACTTGCTTACAATCATTTTATACCTCAGTATCTATAAATTCCGACTTCAACATTTTTGAGTTCGGCTGATGCTACTAACTTTGAGACTGTTTCTTTTGGCTTGCTTAAAAATGCCAAATAGTTTACATGCTCTAAATTTTCTTCAATATAAGATGCAGGTACTTTAAAGAACTTAATCTTCTTTCCCCTAGCCTTCATCCCTCTTTCAGATAGGTTTGAAAACTCTGACACCATTGAGTTAATCCTTGCTGGACCAGCAGAATAGATTAGCAGTTCTTTATCTTCATCCTTCATTGCAGACATTGCAACGCCCATGGCACGAAGAAAGACCTGATAATCATCAAAGTCTTTCGTTCCCTGCACTGCTACTATCATCATTGCTTCCATTCTTTAGGTTATCCAATATGAATAACATTTTTTCAATATCTTTTTTTGACATATTGGTTGTGTCAACTGGTTCAGTAGTATCTATGTTGACACTACCGCTAATTGCTTCGGCGCAATAAAAGATATTATTGCTAACCCAATATGCTTTGTCCTCTATAAAAATAACCTTAACAGTATTTTTCTCAACATGGATTAATGACTGAGATTGTTGCCTTGGTTTTTCATATAAAGTTTTTGGAAGAAAATCTTTTATCATTAAATGAATGCTGCTTTGGCTATATGCAATACCCCTAAATGCCTTAAATTTTCTTCCTTTATAAAGTATATAATAAGTAAAGCACAATGTCAAGCCCAGTACGGGAATAATTTGTGCTAACTTCATTTATTATTCTGACTTTTTATTTTTTACAACTGGTTGATCTTGAGGGGCAGGAACTCTATTCATAATAAGTTGCCCTTTTAAAACCTCATACTCAAGATCCGAAACCTTTGTTTTATAAAAAACAACAAGTTGCTTCAACTCATCAAGAGTTAATTCGTTCATAGTTTACCCCTTTAACTAGTATTACTTATAAAATGGGCTTAGATCAAGAACTGATCCGCCCCAAATTGTATGATGTGACTTACCCATAGAGTTATCGTATGCATCTGTGTTTGGCTTTGTTGCCTCAAACTCTGCATCGTTGCCGTCACCAATGTTCTTTGGAGAACAGGCTGGACAATCTGGGCAATCAACATTCATTGCTTTGCATGTTTCGCATCCGCAGTCTTTATATCCCTCGGTTGTTACTTCTTGCTCTTGAGGTGTTCCACCAGGAATCTCCTCAACCATCTGCTTAATAACTGATGCTAACTCTTTAATCTGGTCTGCTGCTGACATGTTTTCTCCTCCTGTGTTTACTCCCGAATGGGAATCGCCGATACCACTTCTACGTCTTCCATAACGAATAACGTCTTCTTTGGAAGCGTCTGGTACGTTGGCATATAAAGCCCTTACCTGAGACGCTGCTTTGCCCTTGGTCGGGTGTGTGCCTACAGTCTTGCCTTTGTCGTCTACAACGGCGTACTGTGAGCCTGATCGTTCAATATGGTATGGCATAGTTCTCCTGAATCTATACTATGATTATAGCAGATTACTTGAGAAGAAGCCTTTTAATTTCTATAAGGGAAATTTGTGCTTCCCTTGAAATTTTTTCAATTTCAACATCATCAAAAGCCTTGTCTGTAAGCGTAACATTGGGATCCTCTTCTAAAAAGTTTACATTTAAAAACCCTTTTTCCCATAGCCCCATAATGTCACGATTAATCTCATTTAGATGTTCTTTGTATAGTTCTGGCATTATGTTCTGTATTGACTGATTGAACCTGTATAAGGGTTGACCTGTTTTTTGATCAATCCCCGCAATTTCAATAGCGCCAGTTATTATTAACGCCTCAATGGTTTCGTCAATGGGATCCATTAATGAATTCCTCAAGTTGTTCTTTGGTTTTTGCACCATTGATTCTCTTGATTTCTTTGCCATCTTCAATGAGTATAAAGGTTGGGATTGATTTAACATCAAACTTCCTACATAAATCACCGTTGTCATCAGCATCAATAAATTGAAATTTAATAACATTATCTCTATCCAATTCTTCTGCTATAGGACGAACACGCTTGCATGGATTACACCACTCTGCAGTAAAGTAAAGTATGTGTCTCACTTAATTAAACTAACCATAATCTTTGTTGGCTTGCAAGCCTTAAGGTTTGATTCCAGTGCTGCCTTTTCTTTAACATCAATTGTTAATGACCAACGAACTTTAATTGAAATCCAGTTAGCAATATAATCACAGGCATATGTTTTATTAGTTGGCATCCAATCTGCTGGATCTTGATCACTCTTAGATCTATTTGATGCACCTGTAACGGCAATAAGATGACGTGAATCTGTCATATCATTTGCATACTGTTGTTTCTTTAATGCGTCCCATGCTGATGCTCCAGAATCCCAAGCCTCTGCAAGAGGAACCATATGATCAACGTCTAACTTTGCAGCATCTGTCACTTCAACATTATCATAAATGCTTAACCATTTACCACCAGTTAATGTACATCCTTTTCCAATTGTTGGTTTTACAAGCGCCTCATCAATAATTACAGACTTGCGAGAATCGCAACCTATTTGACTAGCACGGCTGATTGTAATCCAATGCTTAAACAGTGTACGTTTATATCCTGTACGCACCTCATCTGCTACCTTAAGAGTTGCAAGAGCAGTCTTTTGATCTTTATATGATAGGTCTGTAGCCTGTGCAGGAACCATTCCAACTATTAATGCTAATGCTGTTAACGATAAAATTTTTTTCATTACTTTGGACCCTGTGCCTTCTGTCCTCTATACCCAGTTTTCTTAATATTCATTGAACCAGGCTTCTTTTGACCGTTTGCGTATGTTCCAGCCTGTCGCTGAGCCAATGCTTTTTGTATTTTGTCTAGATGTTTTCCCATTTAATTTAACCTTGCTCTCTCATCAATAACTTCAACCATAAATTTCATAATTTTTTCATATCCCACTGCATCATCAATTACTTTGTTATAGTGGTGTGAGCAAAAAAGAAGTTCTCCATTATACCCAATGACTTTAACATACGCCTGAGCAGCACACCTATCGCAACGATCTGTTGCATCCATAAGCCATACTTGCTCTTCTTGCTCAATCATTGTATTCATATTGTACTACCGCTTTCTATTGTCTGTAGAATAAAATCCAGAACCATTAAACAAAACGCCTGGTGATTGCCATTGTCTTTGCATTACTTCATTACAGCACACAGGCTCAGTACTATCGCCAAAATCTCTTTTGTATTCAACAGAACCAGAGCACTGTGTGCACTTGTAATCATAGACAGGCATTACTTACCTTTAAGTGCCTTAAGTGTTGCTTGATCAACAATACCTGTTACTGGTAAATTCTTCTTAGACTGGAAATCTTTGACAGCCTTTTCAGTTCCTGGACCAAATGCGCCATCTGGCTTTAACTTAAGAAGTTTTTGAACATTCTTAACCCCAGTGCCCTTTGAGCCAACCTTAAGTGGACTAAAAGCCTTTGCAACAGCAGGTGCTGTTGGTGTTGTTTGTTTAATCGCTGCGTCAGATGAGCCAACCTTAGAAAGCAATGGAAGGTTTTCTTCTCCAGCATAAACTGGACGACCCCAACCTACAATTGCATTCATTAACTTAGGCTTATTGTTCTTTACATATGCACGAGTCTTCTCTACACACATTCCGCCGTTGCGCTGATCTCCCTTTGCAGTTCCTGAAGTGTTTCCTTCAATAACTTGAATAGTTCCATCACCATTGTTTTTAATACAAATACCTACATGTGAAATACGATTTACACCGTCATCTGGAAAATCAAAATAAATCCAGTCTCCTGGAGTTGGATCGTCATTACGAGCATCTGCCCAACGATCTTCTTTCTTAAACTGATCTGATGCTGCTACTGTTGATGCAGACTTTGGAAACTTTGATACGCCTGCTGTGAATGCACACCAAGAAACAAATGATTGGCACCAAGGTTGGAAGTTAACCTTCATCCATGCCCCGTATTTTGTTTCGTTATCTTTTGGACCTTCAATAGTTCCAATTTCTTTCTTTGCAACTTCAATGATTGCTTCTAGTGAACCCTTTACTGCCATGGAAAACCCCCTAAAGTTTTGTATTACAAGTATATCAAAGAATGAGCCTTTTTGCAACTTGCTCAGGTTGTCCCAGGTAGCGTCCTGAAATTTATTTGATCTTAATGACCTTTGGTTTCTTTTCTTCTGGCATATTTCTTACAACATTAATGTGTAGCATTCCATCAGTAAGGTTTGCACTTGACACTTCCATGTATTCACCAAGAGCAAATGATCGTGTAAATTTACGACCAGCAATACCCTTATGAATTACTTCTGCATCTGTTACTTCTACAATCTCACCATTAATAACAAGAGCCCCTCCGTCTACAGAAATACTAATATCTTCTTTTGTAAAACCAGCAAGTGCAATTGAAATCCTGTATGTATCTTCATCTATTTTAAGAAGATCATAGGGAGGATATGATTGTGAATTGACTTTATGTGCGCTATTTAAACGACCCAACTCTCTGTTGAATCCAATAAAAAATGGATCATTGAATAGATCCATAGCGAAGTTTGTTGGCATGTTTACCATTTTTATTCCCCTTTCAAGCGAATAAGTTAGTGTACCCCCATTTGGCAGGTGCACTACCCATTATACCATTATATGAGCCAGTCTCCAAGTAGCCTCATTAAGCGATCAATTTTTGATTTCATAATCCTATTTGAACTATTATCAATAATTATTGCTGCTTCTCCCACGGTAATCTTTTGACTTATAACAAGATTTTCCTGAACAACGGAAGACGATGTGCTTGTTGCTGTAACTTCTGATGCTGAAATAGTTGCCACTGAAAGTTCTTGGATTACAGCCTGTTCTGTTCCAGTAACTGGATCTGTAACAACGGTTGACGAGTCTGAAAACTTTACGTCAATAGATGTAGTTACAGTTGATGATTCTGTGTTTTTTACTTCTGGAGCAGCAAATTTTTCAACCAAAACACCGTTCTGAGTTATAGTAAAGATATTATCAGATGAAACGGTGACTACTCTATTTTGTGCTAGATTGGTCATTTGTCCACCTGTTCCAAAAGTATCATTTGTAACTGGATTGGCTGCGACCTGTGCAACTAATCTGTTACCATTTACAGTTCCACCAAATAGTCCACCACTACCACAAACAGAAGGCTGGCAAACAATTATGTTGGCTACACTTCCAGAAGAATCAACTTCTGCATAAGTCATACAAGGATTTGATGCAGAACATTGTGTAGAGTTATTAGAATTTGTATTCGGATTTGCTGATGGAGTTGGAGTAGGAGTTGGCCTTGGCGTTGGCGTTGGGGTAGGCGCTGGTGCTGGAGGAGGAGTCGGTCTTGGATCACATATGGTATCTGTAGATCCAGACCAATTCGGACTTGAGGCAGTGCCTAGATTTTTTCTAACGTAAATAAATGAACAATATGCAGTAGGTCCACCAGGTACTCCATAATCGTGCAGACCACGAACAGTTACATTTATTTCAGTCCCAGGATCTTTGCATGGCAAATCTCCAAAAGTATTAATTCCAGCAACAGTATATGTGCCAGTAGAGCATGTTTCGGCTTGTGCTGGTGAGACCATAACAAATAATGATCCTACGGTTAATCCAAAACCAGCAATAATTGATTTAATTTTCATTTTTCTCCTCATATCATTAGACGTACTACATGGCAACATGGGTCACCACCGTCTTCCCATTCTTGTGCTTCATCTTCACCCATATATTCATACCCACCATCGTGAGTATTGCAATACGGATCAGAAATCCATCCCCGCTCAATTCCGTTTCTTAACCAGATACCGAACTCTGCGTCTTCTACGCTATCTTCTTCGTGCATATTATAAGTGTACTCCTAAACGCTTACTACGTCAACTGGACCCATGCATGATGGGCTAAATTTAATTGCTGAGTTTATTGCTCCTACTACACGCTTTCTTGCATCCCTTGTTTTTTCCGTGGCATTCATATAACCATAAGCATACTCTGCACCTGAGCCCATAGCAAGATAAGGAAGTGTATATTTAGATAAGGACATATCTGCAGAACTGTGCTCATAAATATTTCCACGCACAGCAATAATCAAACCAAGGTCACCTTCTTTTGAAGTGTCTACCCAGAAATCATTATAAAATGAACGAAGTTGTTTAATAAACTTGGTTTGCATAAACTTATCTGTATCTTTAATATCAGGAACATAGGGATTAAAGTTATAGCGAATTCGCTCACCATCCATAGATCCTGCGTACCCAATTAGGTAAGGGCCTAGTTTCCAAACCTTGGGACTAGACAGTGCTAGAATGGTGCCATCATCTGATGCACCACGATCTCCTGCCATGAAGATCTTATTATTTATTTCATCACGAACTACTGCAATACAAGTCATGCAGAAACCCCTCCCAAGCCGATATATTCAAGTATACCATTGGCTAGGAGGGGCTGTCAAATAGGGTCTAATTAAGCCTTGTTTGAGCGTCTACGCTTTTCAACTACTTCATCTTGTACTGTTACTGCATTTTTATCTGTGGTAGAAAATGCTGCATTAATCTCATCTCTTGTGAGTTTACCGTCATCCATAAATGCACGAGCCAACTTCTCAACTACAACTGCTACCGCACTAAGGCCTGCAACTGTCATAGCCTTTGCTACTGAGATACCTGCAATTGCACCTGCACCAATAACTGCCAATGCATTTGCTGCAAATACCGCAACAATACGCATGAGAATATTCCAAATGTTTGTTATACCGTTCATATTTACTCCTCTCTATTTCTAATAGGACTTGTTAAGATCCAAATTATTGTTGTTGCAAAAATTCCATATCCAACAACAACTTTTGCACTGCCATCAAGTACCACCCAGGCAATAAACATTCCAAGGAGAGTCCATGCCTGATCAAGTAGATCATTGATTATATTTTTTATTAGTCTTACCATCTTTCATTCCTCCTTGAACCACCTGAATTTGTTCCTCCAGATGAACCTCCTGTTGAGCCACCACCTGATGGTGATCCGCCTCCTGTTGCTAGTCCTACAGCATTTAGGGCTGCTCCTGTTGCTACAACTGTTGCTACAACCATATTGGTTGCTTCTTTTCTTTCTCCTGGAGTCATATCTGCTCCAATACTTCCAAGTGCTGCAAGTGCTGCTCCTGGATCAGTAAATGCTGCTTGTAATAATGCTCCTGGATTTTGAACTAATTCTACATTTGCTGCTACCTCTGCAGTAATAATTAGTACCTCTCCAGATTCAGATGTTCTAATTTCTACTGGTGTTTCTGGTGGAAGGTCTGCATATGATACCCCTGATGCTTTAACTTCCGCTGCAGAAATTGATTCTCCTGGCTTAAGATCTGCTATTAATGCTGCTACTACAACATCTTTTTGTTCTTCAGTTAATTCTTTGCCATTTTTTGCTTCCGCAATTATTTCTTTTAATTCTTTTTCCTGTGCAAGTTCTTCTGCTTTTGCTGCCGCTTCTTCTGCTTTAGCATCTTTTGCTTCTTGTGCTTTTGCTTCTGCTTCTGCCTTTGCATCTTCTTCTGCTTGTCTAGCAGCCTCTGCTTCTGCTTCTGCAGCCTCTGCTTCAGCCTTTGCATTTTCTTCAGCCTGTCGTGCTTCTTCTGCTTCTGCCTCTAACCTTTCAGCCTCTGCCTGTGCTGCAGCATCTTCTGCTGCTTTAGCCTCTTCTTTAGCCTGGGCTGCTGCTTCTTCTGCAGCAATTCTATCTTGTTCTGCCTGCTGTGCTTCTGCCTCTGCCTGTGCTGCAGCATCTTCTGCTGCTACTCTATCAGCCTCTGCTTTTTCTGCTGCTGCTTGTGCTGCATCTGCTGCTGCTTCGGCTTGCACTGCAGCATCTTCTGCTGCTCTTGCATTTTCTGATGCTTCTGCTGCTTGTCTTTCTGCTTCTGCTCTGGCTGCTGCTTGTCTAACTGATTCTTCTGCAGCAAGTGTTGCATCAACCAGTGAATCTGCTGCAGAAATTGATGATCCCATTGCTTCAATTGATTGTGTAACAAGGATAATTGCTGAATCCAGTTGAGACTTTGCTGTTTCAACCTGTCCTTGCCAGTAAACTACTTGCTGATTGGCTGTATTTAAATTAGCCTGAGCGGTTTGCAAGGCTTGTTGCGCTGCATTAATTTCTGACTGCAATGCATTCTTATTTGATTGTAAACCAGATAGGACTGCTTGGGCTGCAGTCAAAGTTTGCTGTGCAGTGGTTAAATTATTTTGTGCAGTAGTAAGAGCCTCTGCAAGATTTGTATTTGCTGGTGCTGGGGTATAAGGTGTATAACCAGTTCTATCAATATGTGCTGTAAAATTAGCAGATGTGGTTCCAGACGTTAGAGGTATAGAAGTGCTTCTCATTTGATTATTGACATACTCAATTACCTGTACTGGATTATTATAGTTATTTCCATTCATTCCCACAGAAGAAATATCTGCTTTCCAAGAACCATCTAGTGGGTTTACATCAGCATCAAATGTCATATATGTTTTTGATGTATTCCAAGATCTTGATCCAAAAGGAACAACATTCCATTCAACTAAAAGACTATTTATTGTTGTTGAATATCTAACATATGTATCTGAGTCAACATTCCACCAGTCACGAAAATTAACATAAACTGCTGGAGCATTACCACCCCAACCTTGGAGGGTACCAAAAGTTATTAAACCATTTGTAGCAACATAAATATCTGTATAGGTTTGATCTCCAAGTTTAAGGGCATAAGGAAGTGTCATCTTAAATGCCCAGTCATCATCTTTAGGAAGATTTGTAGTTTGTGGATTACCAGCAGACTCCAGTCTGATCTGGTTTTGAACTAATACTACATCTCCTTGGCGAGAAACTACTGTAGCACTATCTGTATTAACTGTTGCTGTCTGGCTATCAATCTGGCCATTAAGAACTGTCATGCTATCTGTCAAAGATAGGACTGTTGCTGATTCTGTGGCTACTGCTTGGGCTCTAGCAGTTTGAGTTTCTACCGCTTGAGCCAGGGAATTCTGAACAGAGATTACATTATTGACAGCCACAGTAGCACTATCTACTACTGTCTGAGCCTGAGCAATTGAGGTACCAGCCTGTGTGATAGTGGCTGTAATGGTCTCTGTAGGGCTTGTAATGGCTGTTGCGTTACTTGTTACCCGTGCCGTGGTAGTTTCAGCCTGAGAAATTGTAGCATTTGCTACCTCAATTATGGCTGTGGCACTTTCTGTTGATGTGTGGACTATTACTGTTGAAGATGAATTTATTGTTGCAGTAGATGTATCTGAAGAAGATACCTGAGATGTAACTTCATTATCTGCATGTGCATGATCTGTTGGACACAGGATGAACCAAAGTCCCACCAAAAAAGCCACCAACCCACTTTTTAGCAGGATATTTTGAATAGAGGGCCACATCCTTCCCGATGTTTGATAACCCTATTATATCATTTTATGGTACAAGAAAGGGGGCTAGCACTTGGCTAACCCCCTAAATTGTTGGCTTATTAAGCGTTTACCTTCTTCTGAATCTTTACGACTAGAGCGGTAAGTGAAGTAATCTGCTTTTTAAGTGAAGCGATCAATGCTGAAACAGACTTTGAAAGTGCTGCAACTGCATCTGATGCATCTTGTGCTGCTGCTGTAGCAGCATCTGCTGCATCTGCTGCTGCAAGTGCTGCATCTGTTGCTGCGTTGGCAGCGTCTGTTGCTTCATTAGCAGCATCTCTAGCATCATTAACTGATGAGTTAACAACCTTTGCCGTTGCTGATACTACAACTTGACCTGCTGTTGGAAGTGATGTACCACCAGTTGCAGAGATTGTTACAGTATTTTCTGTCAAAGGCATAAACACCTTATATGTCTTTGCTGTTGATGTGTCAGTTGTAATTGATGTTGCTGTAAGAACATCTGAACCTGAACCAAATGCATAAGTAGAAGTAATTCCACCTGTTGCAAATGCATTAGCATGTGTCTTTCCAGATACTGGAAGACCTGCTGCATCAACTACAGAAACTGTAATTGTCGCTGCTTCTCCTGGAAGATATGTGTCCTTGTCAAATGAGACCTTAACTGTTGCTGCTGCTGCCTCTACACGAGTAGCGACTGGAGCAGATGCAATTGTGCCTGACTTGACTGTGATAGCGACTCCGCCAGCCTTAACACCAGTGATTGTGAATGTTGCAACGCCGTCAACGATTGTTGCTGCTGTTGCTGAATCAGAAACTGTTGTTACGTCTGATGAGTATGCAGAAAGTGTTCCTGCTCCGACTGTTACGCCAGAAGCATCCTTTGCAACTGCTGTTACTGTATTTGTGTTTGCACCAACTGCGATAACAGACTTAACTGGTGTAGCAACGATTGTTGCGATATCACCATAGAATGTTACCTGCTCTGTTGCAAGTACTGTACCTGTAAGTGTTGTAAGAGTGATTGTTCCAACTCCTGCTGTACCGTCAGCAAATACACCAATGTAGTTGCCTGTAGGAATAACAAGTGCACGACCAAGAGCAGAGATAGTTGTAGCGTTTGTGCCATAACCGATCAAGCCTGTTCCTGAAACTGTTGCAAGGATTGACTCAGTTGCTGCTCCGCCTGCTGCATTCTTAGGTGTAACAACGATTACCGCTGCTGCATCTGTTGAAGTTGCCTTTGGTGCATAGACTGAAGCATCTGCTGTTGCAGTTGTAACTTCGCCCTTATTAAGAATTGAAGTTGTTGTTGCAGCAGAAGGAACAATGTCCGCTGCCTTAACTGTAATTGTCCATGCAACTGATGGTCCAGTTGATGGCTTAGTTGTAATGATTCTTGCTTCATATGTACCAGCAACTGTTGGAGCAACCAATGAAAGTGTAAACTTTGCAGTCACATATCCTGGTGTACCAACTGTTGAGTTAACGTCTGCTGAAAGATTTCCTGCAGCGATTGCTACTGTTGAAGTTGTTGTCTCAAGCAAAGTAATTGTTGCATTCTTTGCTGCGCCTGTTGGCTGTGAGAACATAGCAGACAATACAGTTGCTGTATCTGCTGCTGTTTCTGAAATAAATGACAGAGTAACTACCGCAGTTGCAGTCTCACCAGCATTGATTGCATCTGTAGCAGAGTCAATCGTAAGTGTTGGACCAATTACAGTAGCACTTGTCGGAAGTGCCGAAGTAACGCCAAAGGTCAACGCTGCAGCAAGACCTAGGGCAATTTTCTTAAATGAATTCATTTTTCTCCTTGTTAGTTTTTTATAATAAATTGAAGTTATCAAGATAATCCTGAACTTCTTCAGGAATTTCACGACTATCCAATTTTACCACACCTTGGTCTTGCCCTGCAACTCCTTGCGATGAACGGGACCAAGTGTGAATATCAATCTCTATATTAGTATTCTTTGGGGTATGTGATAATGCACCAAATACCGCACCTGTTACAGCATCAGATAGATCCTTAGACTTTTTGCGTGGGTGATCTACCTTCTTATCATTAATAATCTTAAGTTCAGACATTTCATCAAGCAATAATGGAATATGTGGCATAGCAACACGCTCTTCATAAATCATCATTGCAAGGTCTTCGTAGTGCTTTTTGCCAACAGAAACAGTATCAGTTCTTATTCCAACTGCCTGTAGTTCTTGCTGAATATCAAATGATTGCCAACGGTCAAAGGTAACCATTCCTAAGTTAAACCCTTGTCTGCGAAGATTTTGAATCCACTGCTTTACTTCAGATAGATTAACTGGGCCTTCAACCTTTGGCTCCCACCAAACCACTGCATCAACAATAATAATTGGAGCAACTTGTTCATAGTCTTTAACTACTTGTAGGTTTACCCATTTATCAACATGTGCAATTGCTACTGCACACTTATCATGTTTTTGTGCAAGGTCAGCATGAACATAATAAACCTTGTCTGGATCTGGCACAAATGATTCATCAAACCTTTTATTATTATCAATAGGGTTTCTAAGTGTCATACACTTTTCAAGTTTATCTTTTTGCTTAAAGAAAGCATCAGATGCAAATGTTGGTACGCAAGCAAAGCGTTGCATGGCATCACCCATATCTGTAAAGAATGCTAGTTTAAAGTCATCAATCTTTCTTGTTGGGTTTACTACCCATGTTGGTCTTTTTAGTGCAAATACCCCAGGATATTTATATGCAACAATCTGATCTTCATCCCAAGCAATATCTAAATAGTTTCCTTCAAGATCATCTGGAAAATCTGGATTCATAATAAAACGGTGAGTATAAGTAATTGTTTCTTTTTCCATAATTGAGTCTTCATACTTTTGAGAGATAAAGTCTCCAGGAAAACGGGGGAAGGAAAGCAATGCAACCTTACCTAAATCAGGAAAACGAGAATCAACAGATGCACGGAAAGCCTTATAGATATTATCAGCAGTCTTACCTTGATCATTTCCAGTACCAACCTCTTGTGCAAAACCAGAAATTTCATCAAGTACTGCAAGTATTAAGTTTAAACCTTCGTGTGATTCTCTTTCTGAGTGACCAGAGTAAACAGTAATTGCTTTATCAAACTCAATGCTTTCAGCCTTAGCGTTATACTTTCCTGCAAACCATTCAGACTTTTCAATCTTAGTCTTGAAGCCTTTAAAAAACACGTTCTTAGCCTGTTGAGCGTTAATAGCCACGTTAATAATATCAATAGCATCTCCTGCAGGCTTACCAAAGTATCTAGCAGGATCTTTTAGGCATAGTAGTTTATAGACTATGTATGCACATGCTACGGTTGATGTGAAGTCTTTTCCAGATCCCTTGCCAAGTTGCAGAATTATCTCGTTCTTTGTATACTTTTTATAGTAGCGATGGCCTTCTTCTGGTCCCAAAATATCTATAAGATCTACAATGTCGTACTGAATATCTGATAGTGGTGGTTGATTTAGGTATGCTTCACCCTCAACAAATGTCTTTGCATCTACAGGCATTTCTTCAAAGTTGTTGTTTTTTAGTGCTTCAAAAAAATCATTGAACATCGTGGACAACTGTAATCACTTCCCCATCTTTTGCAACAGAAGAAAGTCTGTGCATGATTAAGTCACGAATGTCTGGGTGAGTAGATGCAATGTCTCTAAGAATTGCAACAAGAGTTTCTTGTCGTCTTTCAATGTCAACCATCTCTTCTGCAAGTTCTTTATTCTCAAGAAGTCCTGCTTTTT
>Ga0209500_10002049_pt1 | contig 14696 bp, 12 predicted proteins | sample S_140212_EF_Meta_FD_187323 | JGI IMG/M metagenome (GOLD analysis project Ga0209500, IMG submission 187323) | Freshwater microbial communities from Lake Simoncouche, Canada to study carbon cycling - S_140212_EF_MetaG (SPAdes) (version 2) | ecosystem: Environmental > Aquatic > Freshwater > Lake ... | reverse complement strand
TATCGTTTGTCGCCTTGATTCGCGCCTCTGTTTGCATCAGAAGATCGTTGGAAGATTGGTAAATCTCCTTGAGTAAATCTTTACCTGAAGTCTTGGCGACAACTTTTCCTAGGATATCTTTGGCCTCCTCAAATTTCTTTTCATCAAATAAAGTCTTGGCACTGATGAGCGCTGGCGTGGTTTCGTTGCGAATTCCATCAAGTTCGAGTGCAATCGCCTTATTTTTTTCGTCAACTGCATCGCGAGCAGCCATTTCCTTGATACTTGAATTCCGAATCATTATTGCTGCAGTAATGGAACCTATGAAAATGGTGACTGCGGCCACTGCGGAAACTGCAATAAGAGCAGCTTTCGCCTGGTTGCGTTTTGCCCACTTCAACGTTTTGGTGTAAATGCCAACAGGCCGGGCTAGAATAGGTTCGCCCTTGATAAATCGTTCGATATCATCAGCAAGCTCATCGGCAGTTGGATATCGCTTGGCTTTGTCTTTTTCAAGGCACTTTAAGCAGATGGTTTGTAAATCTAGGGGAACACTAGGCACTAAAATATTAGGTGCAACGGGTTCCTTATTGCGAACATCTTCGAGTGTTTGCAGCAGGGTGGTACCCCTGAAAGGCGGTTTCCCTGTTAGAAATTCGTAGAACATTGCCCCTAGTGAATAAATATCTGCGAGAGGCCCGATATCTGCGGTTTCGCCACTCGCTTGCTCGGGAGGCATATAGCTTGGTGTACCCATGATAGAACCAGCACGGGTTTTGCCATCATCTGCATCCATCTTTTTGGCTAGGCCAAAGTCTGCGATTTTCCCAATACCATCCTTGGTTATTAGCACATTGGCAGGCTTTAAATCGCGGTGAATGATTTGCATGCTATGGGCATAAGCCATGCCTCGCGAAAGCTGCAGCATCATTTGAGCGCACCATTCAGCCGGTTGTGGCTCGCTCTTTAATTTGGAGTCGAGTGGGCCGCCATCCACAAATTCGAGAGAGAAAAACGGTGCGCCTTGAAACTCACTGACTTCGTAAACCTGCACAATGTTGGGGTGGGTCATCGAGCCAACCGCACGGGCTTCAAGTTCAAATCGAGCAATATCTTCAGGGTTTACATTAGCCCCCCCTAGAATCATTTTTAGAGCGACCATACGCCCCAAACCCCTTTGCTTTGCTCGATAAACAACGCCCATCCCGCCACGACCTAGCTCGCCTAAGATGTCGTAACCCGGCACATTCGGATACTTGCTGCCCCCGCTGTTTGGTTTAATAGAACCAACATTAACTGCGGTATTACCTGACTTACCTTCCTGCCCGGGCGCCATGGTTGCGCTATTGGGGTCATATGCTCCGCTCTGCGAAGGAGCCATGGTAGCGCCATTAGGATCATATGCTCCGCTTTGCGAAGGGGCCATGGTAGCGCCATTAGGGTCATATGCTCCGCTTTGCGAAGGAGGCATGGTTGCGCCATTAGGGTCATATGCTCCGCTTTGGGAAGGAGGCATAGTAGCGCCATTAGGATCATATGCAGGTGCTTTTCCATCAGGGGGCATGGTTGCAGAGTTTGAATTAAAGAAGGAATCAAATAGCGCCCGATCATCAGGAGATAAAGTAGCAGCATTGGGATCGTTCTTAGGGGCGGCATTGCCAGAAGGGGGCATGGTAGCAGCATTGGGATCGTTCTTAGGCCCTGCACCCGTCACAAATTGCGGGGCCTGCAAATTCATTGTGCTATCGATATGTTTGTGCTGGTGGGAAGCCCCAAGGGTTACATCATGCTCAGTATCGGTGGAGGCTTTGTGCATGGGCGCAATAGTTTCTGCGCCAAAATCCGCAGCGATTTTTGCCAAGCCTTCTTTAAGCTCAGGGCTTATAGAGAGTTCAGAGTTGGAAGGTACGGATACAATCGATACATCATCGGTTGCAGCCTTGATGTTATTATTGGGCGCAAGGGTTTGGTCATCTTCAGGTTTGCCAGCCATATTGTTATCTCTTATAAAACAAGAATGAATTTTGGAATAATTACGGGTAAATTCGACCTATTACAAGATTGCGAATAGTCATTTCGTAGTACTTAGAGGTTGGATAAACACTCCAGGTATGGCCAACAAAAAGGCCCTTTTCATCGGTAAATATTCGATAAACGCCCTTGCCTAAACCTTCACGATATTTGCCCGAGTCCAATCTTCGCGAATCGCTTGCGCCATGCCCAGATGAGCTACTGTCGATGATTTCAATTTCGTATTGGATAGAGTTTTTAACAAGAGGTTCGGTAGGGTTGCGCTTCATAGGCAACGAGGCAATCAGCATAACATGCCCTGAGTTTCCTGAACCAGGCGGATACTTAATTGCGATAATGTCTCCTGGTCGCACCTCATCTATTTTGGTGATTTCCTTAAAGCCCCGCTGGTGGATGATTGCATCGTGATAATGTTTAGCAAGAGGCCTATTGCTGCCCATATTTTTGTTAAGTTGCTCTTCTGAAAAAAACTTGCTGTGAAGTAACAATGCGTTGATTAAGCCACTGCAATCAGCATGGCACACAGCCTTACTGTCAGCGCCCCAAGAGATAATATTGTTTTTATGAATATAGCTGGTGTCTTCTGGTTTTACAGCATTAAGCAAGGAATGGGCATCAGATACGAGTTTGCCAGCATCTGCTTCTGCAGCAATGCAGTGTTGTAAAAAAGTTGCGAATACGCAAACGATAAAAAGCATACTCAAACATTTGGCGAAGAATCGAATTTGCATTAATCCATCTCCATAAATTTACGGGGTACCATAAGTTATCCCATAGAGATCATGATACCGTAATTAATATTATTTTTGTGAACATTTGCAGCATTTTTTTTCACCCTCCCCGAATTGATAAGATGAAGGTATATTCTGGAATCAACCGAACTGAATCGAGTAGCCCCGAGGAAAAATCCATGATACTTGCACAAACTCTTTTTGAGCCTGTTTCAATTATTGCTGTTGTGCTGTTTTGCTTTGTATTAGTGTTGTTTTTCACTAGGAATTTTCCTCCTAAAAAGCCTGCAAGCATTGGCATTCAAGCAGGATCGTTAGCAATTTGCGGGAATAAGCCAAATTGTGTCTGTTCACTTGATAATCGACCAAACTACATGATTTTGCCTTTAGATTGGGCAGGCTCTGAAGCCATGGGAATTGAGAAAATCGAATCGTTGGTTAACTCATTTCCTAGAACCAAGGTGATTTCAAAATCAGGCAACTACCTTCATGCGGAGTTTAGGACACTTATCTTTGGCTATGTGGATGATGTCGAGTTTTTGGTTGATGTTAATGCAAAGAAAATTCATATTCGTTCTGCTTCCAGACTGGGATACAGCGATCTGGGCGCCAACCTTTCCCGGGTAGAAAAACTCAGAACCCTATTTGCTCAAATTGCGAAGAACTGATTTTTTAAAGCCTTTCTTCCTATTTATGGATAGAACGAATAATAGGTGAATGCTAAGTTGCTTCATGGAGAGGGTGTGCATGGTTGGTTTTGATGCGAAAAAATATGGAATGATCGTTGCAGATCTGCTGCATCCAACCAAGTTGGCACCACTTGACTCCGGTAGGCCCAATGTTTCTGTTCGGGCAATTTTACAAGGCCTTTCTGATAACCCCGACTTCCTAGGCAAACCCATCCGCGACAAACTAATGGCAAACGCCTGCATCTCCGGTTTATGGCTCTACCATGATTTCATGGAAGAATCTCATGCCATCAGCCAAGAACTTTCAAGCTCCGCAGGCAGTTACTGGCATGGTATTTTACACAGAAGAGAACCCGATTTTCCCAATAGCGGTTATTGGTTTCGCAGAGTAGGAAACTTTGCAACCTTCGAAGAACTGAAACAAGCAGCCGTTACTATTTTAGGAGATGAACCACCTGAGTGGGCGCAATTCATGCTTGGGGAAAAACGCTGGGATCCCTTTGCATTTATCGATCTTTGCGAAAGGGCTCTGGGCGGAAATGTAAACGCTATCCCTATTTGTCAGCTTATTGCCCAAAAAGAATGGGAATTGCTTTTTGATTATTGTTACCGTGCTGCTGTAGGCTATGAATAAATCACGGAGATCTCATGGAATCTAAACCCGATCCATTTAAATTGCTTAAGCTCAAACGCAAAATCAAAGGCTATTCTGCAATCCTTCTACCCTTTATGGAAAATGACACCATCGATTGGGATGGGTTTTGCAAACATGTGAAGCGCACCCACGACAACGGCTTAGTTCCTGCTATCAACATGGATACAGGGTATGGCAATTTTCTTGATGATAGCACCAAGGAAGAGGTTTTAAAACAAACGCGTGCGGTGTTGGGCAATGGATCGTTCATCGCAGGCGCCTTTGTTGCAGACCAACCAGGCGCAAGTTTCAACCCTGCAGCATATCGAAATGCAATCGAGCAAATTCAGCGCCATCAGGGACTTCCTGTCATCTTTCAATCTTTCGGGCTAACATCATCAAACAATAAAGACCTTACAAAGGCTTATAAAGAGATTGGTAGGATTGCGCCACAATATTTCGCCTTCGAATTAAGCACCCAATTTGCTCCCTTTGGAAAAATATACGATCTTGATGCTTACAAAGAACTTCTGCAGATACCCGAATGCCTGGGTGCTAAACACTCTTCCCTCAATCGTATGTTGGAATGGCAAAGGCTGGTTCTCCGCAATGAAACAAGGCCTGATTTCATGGTGTTCACAGGCAATGACCTTGCAATCGATATGGTCATGTATGGCAGTGATTATCTGCTGGGCTTAAGTACCTTTGCACCGGATGCCTTTGCGGTACGCGACAAAATGTGGGAGGTTGGTGACCCCCGATTTTACGAATTGAATGATCTTTTGCAGTATCTAGGGTTTCTTACTTTTCGTGGCCCGGTGCCCGCATACAAACATAGCGCAGCACAATTTCTTAAGCTTAAGGGTTGGATCAAAACCAACAAGACTCACCCCAAAAGCCCCGAAAGGCCAGAAAGCGACATCCCACTTTTGCAAGATATTGCCAACAGAATTGATGCTTTCATCAGGGAGGTTTCTTGAACGCAATCACTAGGGTAAATACTCTTAAAACCTCTGAAGAGTTCCGCGAATACCTTAAAAAGGTGGATGCGATAATCCCCTTTGATGAAGAACTCTCCCCCGGAGATGTTTCACCGTTGGGCAAGCCTTTTCTTGCGGGCTCTAAAACCGTGGGCAATCGCTTTTCCATCCTGCCCATGGAAGGCTGGGATGCGGAAACGGATGGCAGGCCAAACGATCTTGTGCGCAGACGCTGGCGCAGGTTCGGCCTGAGTGGCGCAAAGCTTATCTGGGGGGGTGAAGCTGTTGCTGTCAGGCACGACGGCAGGGCCAACCCCAATCAACTCGTCATCCAGCAAAAGTATCTTTCCGATTTCATTTCCCTGCGTGAAGAAATCATCCAAGGGCATATCGAAGCGGGCCAGAATACCTCAGATCTTCTTATCGGTTTGCAACTTACCCACTCAGGAAGATTTGCCCGCCCCAACGATAAAAAGAAAATCGAGCCCCGCATTCTTTACCGGCACCCCATCGTTGAAAAACGTTACCCTATAGAGGGCGATCACCAAGTATTTTCTGATGATGAACTTTCCACCCTCATCGACGACTTTATTGCTGCTGCAAAGCTTGCCCATCAGGCAGGTTTTGATTTCGTTGATGTCAAGCATTGCCATGGGTATTTAGGGCATGAATTTCTAAGCGCAGTTGATCGCAAGGGTAAATTTGGAGGCAGTTTCGAAAACCGTACCCGTTTTCTCAGAGAAGTAGTTGCAGGCATCAATTCAGTTGCACCCGGACTTCTTATAGGCGTAAGACTTAGCGCTTTCGATACCATCCCCTTTAAGCCAGGCACCGATGGAATCGGCGAACCAGAGGCTTGGAACAACGGGCCATATCCTTATGCTTGGGGGGGCGATGGTTCAATCCAAGGTGTGAAATTAGAAGAACCAACTGCATTTTTAAAGCTCTGCCTGCAATTGGGTATACCCTTGGTTTGTACCACCTTTGCAAGCCCCTATTACAACCCACATGTGCAACGCCCCGCACTTTTCCCGCCATCCGATGGCTACCTTCCCCCAGAAGATCCTTTGGTTGGAGTTGCTAGGCATATCGCAATTAATAAGGCGTTGAAAGATGCTGTGCCAGAAATGATGATCATCGGTTCAGGCTTTTCGTATTTGCAAGATTGGTTGCCCAAAGTAGCGCAAGCCGTGGTGGGGCAGGGCATGGTTGATTCCGTCGGCTTAGGAAGAATGGTACTTAGTTATCCTGATATGCCTCTTGATATACTTGCGGGAAAACCTCTTGATCGCAAGCGGATTTGCAGAACCTTCAGCGATTGCACCACGGCCCCCCGAAATGGTTTGATCTCTGGTTGCTTTCCTCTCGATCCATTTTATAAAAACTCCGAGGCGGGCAAAATGCTCTCCCTCATCAAAAAAGCAAAGGACTAACTATCATGCAAAATCGCAGAAATTTTCTGACAACACTGGCAATCGCACCCCTTGCATCTGCATCTTTCCCTACTCAGGCTTTCTCCCAGAAAACATCTGACAAAATTGCTATCTCTACTTGGTCGTTTCATAACTATTTTCCCAACACCCGCTACGGCAAACCCGAGTTCGAACTAGCAGAGTGGAAACTCGAAAAAGTGATGGAAGTTGCCCAAGCTCAAATCGGTATATCTAACTTCGAACTATCTAGCGCTCATTTAGCAAGCCTCGAAAATGATTACCTTCTCGGCCTTAAAAAACTTGCCAAAGATAAAGGCTATAACTTCATCCACCTTAGCGACAACATGAAGGGTGTAAACCTTGCCCGGGCAGATGAAACCAAAAGAGCAGAGGATTTCAAACGCTTTGTAGAACTTCTTAGTGTTGCAGAAAAACTTGGCATCCCCTCGATGCGAGTGAACACAGGCAACCCCGAAAAACCCGGTTGGGATCTTGCAATAACTATCGAGCAATACAAAAAGCTTGCAGCACTAGGTAAAGCTAAAGGTGTGGAGATCATCATTGAAAATCATTTTGGCATCAGCGCAGACCCGGTGAAAGTCGCAAAAATTATAGAGGCAGTTGGAGTAAACATTAGCTCCTGCCCCGACTTCGGCCTTTTCAAATCTGAGCCAGAACGCACCGCAGGCCTTCCCATTATGTTCAAACATGCCCGCAAGGTGTGCAGTGCCAAGTTTCATGGCTTCGATGAACAGGGGAAACCAAAGGATTTTGATCTCGAGAATTGCTACAAGGTACTTAAATCAAGCAACTACAAGGGTTGGGTTTCGCTCGAATACGAAGGCCCTAAGGAACCCACTGCTATGCTAATCAAAATGAAATCTTTAGCAAAGCAATGGCTTGATTAAAATGATGTTTGAAAGTTAAACGAATGAAGCTTAAGAAATTGAATTCGCTTCGAAATTGTTTTGGGGCTCTTTAGCTGTTTTCCAACAACGGGGCCTAACAACTTTCTTAGCCAACCCTACGCACTCAAAACTTCGAATCACCCACCACGAAAGATCGAACTCATACCATAGATGCCCATGCGATGCAGACATCTGTTCTGCATGATGGTTGTTGTGCCAACCTTCACCATGCGAAATCAGGGTAACCAGCCAGTTGTTACGGCTGTTATCAGTGGTTTTATAATTGCGATAGCCCCAAAGATGCGAGATTGAATTTACAGCCCAAGTGCTATGTAAAACAAATACCGTGCGCACGAATACACCCCAAACCAAAAAGCTTAGGCCCATCTGAAGGGAACCATCTAAAGTGCCTGTCATAAACCAACCAACAGCGTATCCAGCAAACAAAAACAACACGGCATGCAAAACATAAACACCCAACCATAAAGAATTTCGTTCAAGTTTCAGATAGAACGGGTCTCGCAATAAATCGCGAACATAGCATTCGAAATGCTTGACCTTATGAAATTCTCGATTGCGAACAAACAACCAGCCAATATGGCCCCAGTAAGCGCTTACAAGTGGGGAGTGCGGATCTGGTTGCTCATCTGAATCTTTGTGGTGTAATCGATGAATCGCCACCCAACGGGCGGGCGAATCCTGCAGGGTGCAAATCCCCAACAACGCCAGCGTGTGTTCAAACCACTTGGGGCAGGTAAACCCGCGGTGTGTCAACAATCGATGATAACCAATATTTATTCCCATCATCGCAAATACGAAAATCCCAGCAATGCCCACAAGCAAACCCGTCAAACTGTAAAACCAAGGGATAACCGCCAAAAGAGCCAGGCAGTGCACAAGGCCAAGGGCAAACACATAGCGCTTATCGAGTTTGACCGGTTGGGCGGTCTTGGGGATTTCAAGCCTACCAGAAGGGGAGGCAACAGTTTCCACAGCTTTAGCTACAGGCTCAGCAGTTTCCGTAGCCAATGAAGTATGTGACTCGTTAAAAATATTAATCATTCACCTCTATAAAACTGCACATCTCAAACGACAAAAACTTGAGGAAGGATAATTCCAAATTTAATTGTATGGCTGCTACCAACCAAGAATGAAAACCTTATTCAATGTTTAACAGTTATATATTATCGCATATTTAAAAGTAAGCAACAAGGTTTTAGAGCGAGTTATCAAGCAAATGAACTTATGAAAAGGTTGTTTCAAACCATAAAACCAAAACAATCCGAATAATTTGATTGATTCTGAAGCTTTTAAGCAAAAGATACTCATAACAATTAAACTACAATCAAGATCTACATTAATAAAATTAAAGAGTTTGTGGGCTATTTACCGGTTATTGTGGTTTTAATAGGTAAGCAAAAAGAAGGGGTAAAAAATATTTTAATTTCTGGGAAGAAAATGCTTGCGGTGGAGAATAAAACAAATATAGTGGGGAACTGTGGAGCCAAGTGGAGCTTGGTGGGAAAAGGCAAGGATGCCTCTTTTATTGCTAAACCAGCAATGAATTGAGTGAAAAGGCCCATGTTATTAACCGGAACGCACGAACGCACGTTAGACGATAAAAAGCGTTTGGCGTTGCCCCGCAAAGTGCGGGATGTGATGCAAAATCCGGACATGGTGTTTGTAACTCCAGGACCCGACAAGTGCCTTTGGTTGTACACACAAAGTGGCTTGGAAGCCCTTGCTGAAAGAATGGATGCAGTACCCGCAACGGATGGTGAAGGCCGGGTATTCAGAAGATTATATTTTGCCCAGACCGAATCGGTGGAAATCGACAAGGCAGGCAGAATGCTGATCCCCGAAAGGTTAGCTCAATTCGCCAGTTTGGATCGTGAAGTAGTCCTTATCGGAGTTCGAGATCACTTGGAACTCTGGGACTTTACCCGTTGGAAACAATACCTCGCTGAAAACTCGCCCCGCTTCGATAGTGTGGCAGAGGGAGCATTTCAGGGGAAATAGTCAGTCTGCAAGTTTTGGATGGATTCAGTACCAGTAGGAAGGATTCGGGCTCGTAGCAGCGAGCCATAGGGCGTCGGGCGGACCTCCCAGCCTGCCTTATTGCCCTAAAATCCTATTCCTCAACACCAGCAGCCCTTCTTGCCTCCCCAGGTCACAGAAGGGCTGTTTTTTTTTTCCAACTCCGGTTAGCATCCCGCCCCATTACCTGCTTTTTACTTTCAGCAGGGCTTTTTTCAGGATGTTTGCCTTGGATAGGGATCTTCCCACTGCTGATAATTCTGAATCACTTGCCACGAAGCATGCCAGCGTGCTTCCCGCGGAGGTTCTCCATTGGCTCGATCCGCAACCCGGGCAGATCATCGTTGATGCAACTTTAGGTGCGGGTGGCCATACCCGGTTGATTGCAGAAAAAATCGGGCCCACAGGCAAAATGATTTCTCTTGATTGCGATCCCTTCATGATTGAAACCGCCAAAAAAAGGCTCACCAATCCCAACATTACTTTCGTTCATGCTTCCTTTGATCAGCTGCGCCAAGTGCTCGATGAACTGAATATCCCCGCAGTCGATGGAATCCTTGCAGATCTAGGAATTTGTTCGGATCAATTAGATGACAGTGCCCGGGGCCTTAGTTTTCAAAGAGAAGGCCCGCTGGATATGCGGTTAGATCCTACCCGGGGAATGCCAGCTTCCGCACTGGTAGCGCAACTCGATGAACGCAGCCTCGCAGATTTGATTTTTCAATTAGGTGAAGAGCGGTTCAGTAGAAGAATAGCCAAGGCTATAGTGCTCGAGCGCAAAATAAACTCCATTCGCACCACCACCGACCTCGCAGAATTAGTGCGCAGGTGTGTTCCACGTTCAGGAAAAATCGACCCCGCAACCCGCACTTTTCAAGCCTTCCGCATTGCAGTTAATTGCGAAATGGAATCGCTTGATAGCTTCTTACAGCTCGCTCCTTATTGTTTAAAAACAGAGGGAAGGCTTGTAATCATAAGTTTTCATTCGCTGGAAGATCGCAAAGTAAAAGCCGCGTTCAAAGATACCAGCAGGTACCTTGCGCTAACACGAAAACCCGTGCAGGCGGGCGAAGAAGAAGAAAATCGAAATGCAAGATCGCGCAGTGCGAAATTGCGGGCAGCTAAAAAAGTATAGTGTTCTTTTGTCCCTGGCATTGCCATGGAAGGTAAATCATGTTGAAAATAGCATCGATGGGTTTTGCGGGATTACTGCTTATTTTTGCATCAGGATTAGTGCTTAATAAGAATGGCGTAAGCCATGCTGCAGTGCACATACCTAGGCATACACATGCAAAAATAATCACAACAATGTTGTTGCAGGAGCAAGGGCATCTGCCCTCGCCTGGGATGATTCCCAAAAAAGTAGCTGAAAGCAAGGCACCAAATATTCTTGTGGAAGAATCAAAAGAGCCTCCGGTGCTTCAGAAAGAAGAAATCCAACCGGTGCAATTTCAGCCAATGAAGGAAGAGCCTACGCTTCCTTTATTTCCCCCCGCACCAACCTTAGCACCTGCACCTGCGTTAATACCTGTGCCTGCGTTAATACCAGTGCTAGAAGAATCAAAAACTCCAGTTGTTGAAGAGAAGAAAGCCACCCCCGCAACGCTTCCCCTTCAAATTAAAGATGATGTTAAAACCCCAGCGCCCGCCCCAACTCCTTCCCAGACGATCGATCTGCCCAGAGTTCTCGAAGGGATTTACAGCGGGTTTAAATCTGCAAACATCAAACCAACTGAACCAAAGAATGGCAGCATAAACTTGGGCGTTGGCGTAGGCAATGCAAAACCTCCGTTCATTAATTTCGAAGTGAAGGGACAGGTTAAAACCAACCTAGGTGAAGTACCAGCCTTGATAGATGCAAAACAAATCAGCTCGAAGTTATATCTGGTTCGATTTGATTCTGAAAACTTTCAAGAGATAGCAAAAAAGACTCTGGGAAATGAAAAGCGATGGCCTGAGATTGCCAAGCTTAACCCAGCTTTATTACCTGAAGCACCGCTGGAAAAAGGTGTCGTGGTTAAAGTTCCTGCAGATGCCACTTTGCAATCAGAAGAACCTGCTTCAACCGTACAACCTCTGCCAGAAGCCAGGCCCAAACTTCCCGATGCAAAATCTAAAATTGTCGTCACCTTAACAGGCACTTATCCCCGTGCGCTTGAAGGCAAAAGGATGCTCACCCTTCCACCCGAAGTAATCGATCAATTGGGCAATTGCACGCAGGTACTTATGTCGCCCGGGCCCGATCCATGTCTTTGGCTAACGAGTGTGGACCATCTTGAAAAATTAAGCGACAGGCTAGAGCATTCCCCTGCAAGCGAAATGGATGTCCGGGTATTCCGCAGATTGTTTTTTGGTCAGATAGAAAAGATACCGGTTAAGGAAGGAAAGATTGTAATCCCCGAAAGATTGGCCCTGTTTGGCAGCCTTGAAAAAGAGATCGCAATCGTTGGTGTTGAGGATCATTTTGAAATCTGGGATCTTGAGAGATGGCGCAAGTACACCCAAAAGATGAGCAACCTCGAAAAGAAGTAGTAAGCATCTAACCCGCAACTTTTTCAGTTGTATGGGTTGTAAGGGATCAATGTATGGACTGTTCCAATATTAAGGGCATCGCCATACAAGCAGTAGTGAAATTTATCAGACATAATTAAAGTGTGGGGGTCGGTTCTGCCGACATATGCCCGCCTAACTTGTAAGGAGTTGGTTCGATGAATCGAGAAACCAAGGCAGGATTGGTGGTAACTGCATCATTTGTAGGGCTGCTTTCCGCTGTGATTATAAAAAAATATATGGAACCTGCCCCTACAAAAGTAGCAAATACCGAGGCCGTTGTCGCTGCTGTAGACCAAAAAAATACAGCTACAGACGCAGGAATTGTTCCCGTTGGTACCCCCTCAAATATGGAACTAGTACCTGTACCGGGTAACGAAATCAAACTGACTACAGCCGAAGAGAACAAAGGCCTGCCCGCATTTGAACCAAGCGCAATCCCCGGGGCGCCTCCCATTCCCCCAGTGCCTGATCTGTCAGGAAAAAGCGGTGGCCTTCCCCCATTGCCTGGCGAAAATACCAAAACCGAATTACCGCCATTGCCAGGGTCCGCACCCACTATTCCTCCTATTGATCCACCTGCGCCCCCAACTTCTGGTGGAATTCCCCCACTGCCAACTGCACCTGCATCAGGAATTCCAGCAATCGCACCACCTCCACCGCCGGCACCAATTGGAACTCCGCCTCCTCCTCCTTTGGGCGTGCCTGGTATTCCAAGTTCGGGAACTCCTGAACCCATTGCGCCGCCTCCGCCACCAGCACCAGTTGCTCCCCCCATACCAATGGGCCTGCCATCAGCACCAGTTGCTCCCCCCGTACCAATGGGCCTGCCTTCTGTGCCTGCAATTGCACCGATTTCACCACCATTATCACCGCCACTAAATAGTGGAGGCTTACCGCCGTTGCCCGGGAACTCGATTCCTTTATCTCCATCTGCGGGAACGATAACAGCCCCGCCCCCGCCTCCAGCAGCTCCAGGATTTGGCGCAGGTTCCCCGCCCCCTTTAAATACAACATCACCCATGCCACCCGTAAGGTTGAGTAACGCCATTCCATTTAATGCGAATGAGGGCCCCGCTCGTAGAACGGAATTTATTCCAGCAGACCCAAACAACAGGGTTGCCCCAGTGAATAACCCCATTGGGAATAATGGAGGCTACATTGCTCCAGTTGCTCCAGTTGCTCCCTATGGTTCGCCAATACAGAATCAGCAAAAGCCTTTAGGTGCGAATGAAATCATTTCAGCCCCGCCTATCAATGGAACCAATCCAGGCGCAGGCGCAGTCCTTACGATTCCATCAAATAATAGTTCGCCGATAATGCCTGTGCCCCCTCCGGGAACCGTCAGCAGTGCTTCAAACCAGTTGTATACCCCAGCAGCGGTTACTCCCATTGCTCCAATCCCAGCAGCAATAGGCGCACCACGGGTGGAAAGCTGGACCGAACAGGCATATCTGTGCCAGCCTGGCGAAACCTATGCAAGCATTAGTCAAAAGATTTATGGTAATCCAGATTATTCAAAAGCATTGCAAATGTGGAATGAAAACCATCCCCGTGCCAGAATCGATACACCCAAGAGTGGCTTATTACTTCCAGGTCAGGAAGTTTATTATCCACCCACTCAAGAATTATCGCGCAGGTATGGCAACTTCATGCCTAAGGTTTCACCAGTGGGCGCAACAGGTGCAACTAATCAAAATGGAATTCAACGCGCAAATTAAAGTTTAAAAGCCCAAGTCTAATTTAAGATTCCCCGCAGTGCGAATACCTCTGCGGGGATTTTTTATGTACCTGCAATGATTCTTACCGCACCCTTCAAACATTCGATTTTTTGCAGATTGCCACCCAGCTTGATGCCTTCATTCTTCAGCATCGCCTCGGGTACAATTAAAATACCCTTTTCTTGGGCAATGATTCCTTCTATTCCTTCAGTTTGTTCCGTGATGAATTCAATCAGCATGTTTTTGAACAACGCTGCGGGCATGCCCTGAATTTTAAAATCCTTAAATGCTACAGAGATATTGTTGCCTTCAAGATGAACATTCAACAACACCTTGAATTTAATGGGGAACATTACAGCAAAATATTTGCCCTCAAGGGATACTTCGCCTTCCTCCATCACCACTTTTAATTCTTGCAGGTTGGTGCCCTTTGGCAGCTTTTTAGTAATCAATTCATTCAAAGGGGCTTCATCAATTCGCAGCGACAGATTTTCAATTTCCATGGTATCTCACAAATTACTAAGGCTGACTTTCGGGCTTGTAACTCTAATTATGCTAGTGAACTGGAGGGAAGAATTCGGATTTCAAGGAAAGTTTCCTCAAATAAAAACGCCCTAGCTTGCGTTGCACACCCCTCCATCTCAAGGATATTTCTCTCTAAAAGCAGCTCCTTGATAGGGTATTCAAAGTCTTCATCTACAGTGGTAATTCCTATTTTCTTTTGATTCCAAAAAACATCGAAAGCATACTTAGGCTTTGTAATCATCAGATAAACCGCTTCTTCTGCAAGCAGAGTACTAGGCCTACCCAATTTTCGGGCAATTCGAAATGAAGTCCCTTCGACGATTTCTGGGATCAAGCACGGCGCAGTAATAGTCTGCGTTATCGGTGCTAAATTACTTGGTGTAATAGTGCACTGCCAAGGCCCCCTTAAACGAATTCGATGATGTTTCATGATTAAACCAAATTTGAAAACTGGGCAAACCACAATTGTTATTGTAAG